>FTIR01452733.1_pt1 | contig 84386 bp, 68 predicted proteins | sample 1658041 | NCBI WGS metagenome assembly FTIR01 (sample SAMEA3914793, study PRJEB12502) | metagenome | biome: forest; material: soil | place: Canada | collected 2011-07-03 | depth 0.3 m | reverse complement strand
TGCTGGCGCTGCTCGCGGCGATCGCCGTGTCGTTCGGCGTCGGCTTCGTGTGGTTGCCGTCGGCCGTCAGCGATTTCTCGGTGGCAGGCGCCTGGGCCAGCATCTGCCGCGCCGCCGGCGTGCCGACGAAATGGGGCGGCAACAACGGGATCGATGTGACCGGCGTCGCCTCCACAAATGTCGTCCTGGACCGTTCGATGGCCAGGGCAGGGGCCGACGACGCGATCGGACGTGGCGCGACGCTCGCGCTCGGCTGCACGACGTGCCATGGCAAGCAGGGCATGAGCACGTCGGACGCGCCCAACCTGGCGGGCCAGTACCCCGAGGTCGTCATCAAGCAGCTCGGCGACTTCCGCTCCGGCCGGCGCTTGAGCCCGATCATGCAGGGCCTGGCCAAAGGGCTCTCCGACGCGGACATCGGCGACCTGGCCGCCTACTACGGCTACCTGCCGAAATCGCGAAGAGCGCCGACGACCTACGCCGATGCATTGCCGGCCGTCGTGCGCGTCGGAGCACCCTTGCGCAACATCGCACCTTGCGTCGCGTGCCACGGCGGCATCGACCAGAAGCTCGGTGCGCCCTGGCTCGAGGGCATGCCAAGACCGTACCTGGTGGAGCAAATGAAGAACTTCCAGTCTGGCGATCGACACAACGACAGCCATGGCCAGATGCGGAACATGGCTCGCGCGATGACCGGGGACGAGATCGAGGCGGTCGCCACGTTCTATGCACGCAGGGCGAGCAGGTAGGCGTCCGCACGCCTGCGCGCAGACGGGGCACGCGTTCCCGACCAGGCGGCACGCGGCCGTCTTGCCGCGGTCAGAGACATCCCATCCGCATAGCCTCTTCTTTCAAGAAATCGCGGAACTTCGGGTGCGCGATGGCGATCAGTTCGCCGGCGCGTTGCTTGGCGGACTTCCCGCGCAACTGCGCGACGCCATATTCGGTGACGACGTAGTTGACGTCGTTCTTGCTCGTGCTCACGTGCGTGCCGGGCGTCAGGGTCGGCACGATGCGCGAGATCGAATCGTCGCGTGCCGTCGAGGGCAGGACGATGAACGCCTTGCCGCCGCGCGAGCGGTTGGCGGCGCGCACGAAGTCCGATTGGCCGCCGGTTCCCGAGTACGGCGAGCAGCCGAGGCTCTCCGAGCCGCACTGGCCGAGCAGATCGATCTGCAATGTCGCGTTGATCGCCACCAGGTTGTCGTTGCGCGATGCGAGCGCGGGGTCGTTGGTGAACTCCACGGGGTGCATCTCGACGGCTGGATTCCGATCCATGAACCGGTACAGCCGGGACGAGCCGAGCGCGAAGGTGGCGATCGATTTTCCGGGCAGGTAGTTCTTGCGCCGATTCGTGATGGCGCCGCATTCGATGAGCGTCAGGATGCCGTCACCCAGCATTTCGGTATGCACGCCCAGATCGTGTTTGCCGGTCAGTTGCATGACGACGGCGTCGGGAATGCCGCCGTAGCCGATCTGCAGCGTCGAGCCGTCGTCGATCATCGCCGCGACATGCCCGCCGATCGCCTGTTGCACCGGGCCGATCTTCGGCAGGCCGACCTCCAGGACGGGCTCGACGCTTTCGACGATGGCGCCGACCCGCGATACATGCACGAGGCAGTTGCCGCACGCGAACGGCACGTTCGGATTGACCTCCAGGATGACCGCGCGCGCCCTGGCGATCGCGGCCATCGTGTAGTCGGCGCCCAGGCTGATGGAGAAGTTGCCGTTGGCGTCCATGGGCGACGCCATCGTCATCACCACGTCGGCGCCGATCTGTCCGCGCTCTATCAGCGCCGGTATTTCGGAGAAATAGTTCGGCAGGAAATCGATCCAGCCTTCCTGGCCGCCGGCGCGCGTCGCGCCGCCGAAGAAGAGGGCGACGTGGCGGACGTGCTGCGTGGTGGCGCGGTCGATGTAGCCGAACTTGCGCATCGCGAGGATCTGCGCGACCTTCACGTCGCGCCACTCGCGGCGGCGTGCCGACAACGCCGCCAGCAGCGTCGGCGGCTCGCCCACGCCGGTGGGCACGACGATGAAGTCGCCGTCCCTGACCAGGCGAACCGCCTCGTCCGCCGAGGTGAGCAGGCTTTGATGGAGTTCCTGGACGGACATGATGGCGACTTTCGACAAGGGAGTTGGATATCGTAGACCGTGCGGCGGCCAATCGTGTCCACTGCCGCGTTCGACGGCGATCCGCAGCGTGCCGGCTGCGCGGGCGCTCAGTGAGCCTGCGCACAGACCGCATCACCGGCGAAGCGCACTCTGGTGACGCGGATCGATGCGATCCGGACACCGAGAGGTACTCCATGAGCTACAAGAGTTTGATGGTTCATCTCGAACTGGGACGTTCGAACGCGAACCTGCTGCAGTTCGCGGGCGAGCTTTCCGATCGCTTCGACGCCCGAGTCATCGGCGTCGCGGCCTGCGCGCCGCCGCTCATGATCTATGGCGACGTCGCCGTGGTCGGAGATGCCTGGATGAGCGAGCGCAACCAGATCCAGGATCAGATCGGCGCCGCGGAGACGGAATTCAGGGCGGCGCTTCGCGACCGGAACGCCGATCTCGAGTGGCGCGCAGCCAAGGACTACGTGGATCTCGTCCAGTACGTTGCACACCAGGCGCGGGCCGCCGATCTCCTGTTGACAGGGGTGGCGCAGGGCGACCTGTTCGACGCAACGCGTGCGATCAACACGGGCGCGCTGGTGATGCAAGTCGGTCGACCCGTCCTCCTCGTGCCGCACGCAGCGCGCACGCCCAGGCTCGATCGCGTGCTGCTGGGGTGGAAGGACACCCGGGAAACGCGGCGCGCCGTGGCCGACGCGCTGCCGCTGATGCGGCACGCGGAAGTGACCGTCGTGGAAGTGGCCAGGCCCGGGCACATGGAGGGCGCGCGACGCCACCTCGACGATCTCGTCGGCTGGCTCCTGCGGCACGGCATTGCAGCCAGGTCGCTTCCCATCGAGTCGAGCGGGGACGACGCGGCCGACCTCCATGCCGCGGCAGACCGGGAGCGCTGCGACGTGATCGTCGCCGGCGCCTACGGACACAGCCGCTTGCGCGAATGGATCCTCGGCGGCGTCACGCGGGACTTGCTGATGAGTCCGCGTCGATGCTCGCTGGTCTCGCATTGAACCAAAAGGAAAACACCATGAAGACCGATGAGCAGATCCAGCAGGACGTGATGGCCCAGTTGCTGTGGGATCCCGCCATCCAGGCGACGCAGATCGGCGTCCAGGTCAAGGAGGGCGTCGTCTCGATTGCCGGACAGGTCGCCAGCTATACCGAGAAATTGCATGCGGAGCGGGCGGCCCGCAGCGTGGCCGGCGTGCGCGCGCTGGCAGTCGAGATCACGGTCAAGCTGATCGGTACCGACCAGCGAACCGACGCCGAACTTGCACAGTCCGCCTTGAACGCGCTCGATTGGACAGCTTCGCTGGAGCCTGACTCGGTCAAGGTGCAGGTCGAGGGCGGATGGATCACGCTCTCCGGTGAAGTGGCCTGGCAACACCAGAGGCAAGCCGCAGCAGATGCGGTCCGACACCTGATCGGCACGGTGGGAGTCGGCAACCAGGTCGCGATCAGACACAAGCCCGAGGCGCGGATCGTCAAGGCCGAGATCGAGGCCGCGATCGAGCGTGGAATCCGCGACGACGTCAAGCAGATCCTGGTGCAGATCAGTGGCACGGACGTCATCCTGAGCGGTCGCGTCCAGAGCTGGTCGGAGCGCGACCTTGCAACCGCCGCGGCCTGGAATTGCCCGGGGGTCGTGAATGTCGTCGATAACATGACACTGGCCTACTGACGCCCGCTGTCCGCATGTTTCCTTGCGCGAGCGCAGTCGGCAACGCGAGATGACGGGAGATGTCGAACGGATTGATCGTTCGCAAGCGCACTGAAGATCGCTGCCGGTAAAACGGAGTTGCCCGGAAAAGCGGGCCTACCGGAGTGCTCTCATGTCGCTAGTCACCGAACCGCTCGGCAATCGTCTGATCGCGGCGCTGCCCGCTGCCGAGCGCCAGCATTGGGAGGCCGACCTGGAATGGGTCGACATGCCGCTGGGCAAGGTGCTCTACGAATCGGGTTGCACGATGGACTACGTGTACTTTCCCGTCACGGCCATCGTCTCGCTGCTGTATGTGACCGAGGGGGGGTCGACGTCGGAATTGGCGGTGGTGGGCAACGAAGGCGTCGTTGGCGTTTCGCTCTTCATGGGCGGCGGCTCGACCTCGAGCCGCGGGGTCGTGCAGTGTGGTGGTGAGGGCTTTCGCATGAAGGCGCGCGCCGTCAAGGCGCACTTCGACAGCGATCCGCAGGTTCAGCTGCTGCTGCTGAGGTATACGCAGTCGCTCATCACCCAGATGTCGCAGACGGCGGTCTGCAATCGCCACCATTCCCTGGACGAGCAGTTGTGCAAGCGCCTGCTGCTGAGCCTGGATCGTCTGCCTGGTACCTTGCTGATGATGACCCAGGAACTCATCGCCAACATGCTGGGCGTTCGTCGCGAGGGCGTCAGCGTGGCCGCGTTCCGGCTTCAACGCAGCGGGTTCATCCGCTATTCGCGCGGTTGCATCGAGGTGCTCGATCGGGCAGGACTCGAGCGCCGCGCCTGCGAGTGCTACGCCGTCGTGAAGCGCGAATGCGACAGGCTTCTGCCCGCGGGGTCGCCGGCCCTGGCCGAGTCGCGCAGCGCTGCCGCGGTGCGTCCTGCCGTCACGTCGCCGGAACGGTTTCCCGCTGGATACCTGCGCGTTGCCAAGCCGGCGTACCAAAAGAAGGCGATGTTCGTCGCCACTGCCGCTGAGTCTTCGCCGACGCCGCACCGCAGCTTCGAAGACGCGCGGAGCTTGCGATCGGCGGCCGTCGATCGGCAGGCTGCGCGCCACGCCGGCGTGGATGCCTTCCTGGCCATGAGCAGAATCATGTCGAACGGCCGGTCGGGAGTGGCGCTCGCTGCGGGCTGACGGGTGCGAGCGATGCAAGGCGTCGTCAGTGCTTCGCGTGCGAGCCAGCCAGCGCCGACAACCCCGCCAGGGCGTAGTTGCCCATGTCTTGCGCCAGCGCGGCAGGCTCGGACAGCAACGCGGGCAACGCCTGCCGCAGCACGGGCCGCGGCGCGACCACGAGCATGATGCACGGGAGCACGACGAACGCGAGGGCTCGCTGGACGAGCGGGTGCTCCACCGGGACGTCGAGAAACTCGGCGATCATGGCCAGCACGATGCCGAGTTTCGGCAGCACCGCCTGCTTGAGCAGGGCGTTGACATGCGCCGACGGGCTCATGAATTCACGCACCAGCACGCGCAGGCCCCAAGGCAGGTTGGTGGCGGACGATCGGCGGACGATGAGCGCGATCAACTCGCGAAGCTTGGCTTCCGCAGCGATGCCCGAGCGCGCTATCGCCTCGAGATCGTCGAGCCTGACGATCTGTCCATGCGCTTCGACGAGCACCGCGTCGTACAGGCCGTCCCTGCTGCCGAAGTGATAGTTCACCGCCGCCAGGTTCGTTCCCGCGGCCGAACAGATCTCCCGGCTGGTCGTCCGCTCGAAGCCCTTTTCCGCGAAGATCTGGCCAGCGACCTGGAGGATGTGCAGGCGGGTCTCCGCACCATCCGAACGGACGGACCGGGGTGGCGGCTTGGCCTTGCGAACGATCCGGGTTGTCATCGGGCAAGCGTAACCGCAAAAAAGCACAGCATGAAATCAAATTCAAATTTGAACTCGATGTTATGCTGTTTCTCGTCCAGGCTTGCAGTCGGAGATCGGCGCCCATGAACAAGAAGATCCTTTTGCCCGTGGCGATCGCCGTCGCGGTCGTGGTGGTCGCGGCAATCTGGGCCTGGACCGCGCATCGGCCCGCTGCCGATCCCGACACGCTCACGCTGTACGGCAACGTCGACATCCGCCAGGTGTCGCTCGCGTTCAACGCCTCCGAACGGATCTCCGAGATCCGGGTTCGCGAGGGCGACAAGGTGCATGCAGGCGCCGTGCTGGCGGTGCTCGACGAGCGCACGCCCCTCGCACGGCTGGCCCAGGGCGCGGCGCAGATCGGCGTCCAGGAGCAGGCGCTGCTGCGACTGCAGGCGGGCAGCCGGCCCGAGGAAATAGCCCAGGCGAGGGCCAATCTCGCCGCGGCGCAGGCCGAAGCGGATCTTGCCGCGCGGCAGGTCGCGCGCTTGCGGTCGACCAGCGAGGCGACGGCGGGCAGGGCGGTCAGCCAGCAGGATCTCGACGCCGCGCTGGGGCATGCCCAGGTCGCGGTGGCCCAAGCGGAGAGCCTGCGCAAGACGGTGCAGCTCGTCGTCGCGGGGCCGCGCAAGGAAGACATCGCCCAGGCTAGCAACCAGCTCGCATCCGCGCGCGCCGGGCAGGCACTCATCCAGCGCCAGATCGACGAGTCCGAACTGCACGCGCCCATCGACGCGGTCGTGCGGGCGCGGCTGCTCGAGCCTGGCGACATGGCGTCGCCCCAGCGTCCGGTCCTCACCCTCGCGATCACCGAGCCGAAATGGGTGCGCGCCTATGTCACGGAGTCGCAGCTGAGCCGCATCGCGACGGGCATGAGCGCCGGCGTGACGACGGACAGCCGGCCCGATCGCGTCATTGCGGCCCGCATCGGCTACATCTCGTCGGTGGCGGAGTTCACGCCCAAGACGGTCGAGACCCCGGAGCTGCGCACGAGCCTCGTCTATGAGGTACGGTTCATGGTCGACGATCCGCAGGATCAATTGCGGCTGGGCATGCCGGCGACGGTGCATTTGCGGCTGCCGGCGACGTCCCAGGGTCAGAGCGCGCGGCCATGAGCGCCTACCCGGCCGCTCCGAAGGGCGCTCGCACCGCGGCACGCAGCGCGGAGGTTGCCTTGTGACCGCCGCCGCCCTGAACGGCGAGCACCTGCGGCGCAGCTTCGTGGTGAAGGAAGCCAGGCAACGCATCGTCGCGCTGGACGACGTCTCCCTCCAGGTGGCCGCCGGTTCGTTGACGGCGCTGGTCGGCCCCGACGGCGCTGGCAAGACCACGTTCCTGCGCCTGGCCGCCGGTCTCCTGGCACCCGACAGCGGCACGCTGACGGTGCTGGGCATCGACGTCGTGCGCGACCCGCAGTCGGTCCAGGACCGCATCAGCTACATGCCGCAGCGCTTCGGCCTCTACGACGACCTGAGCGTGCGGGAGAACCTGGATCTGTATGCAGACCTGCACGGCGTGTCTCGCTCCGAGCGAACGACGCGCTACAAGAAGCTGCTCGACATGACGGACCTGGCCCGCTTCACGTCACGGCCGGCGGGCAAGCTGTCGGGCGGGATGAAGCAGAAACTGGGACTCGCGTGCGCGCTGGTGCGCTCGCCCGAACTGCTGCTGCTGGACGAGCCGACGGTGGGCGTCGACCCGCTGTCACGCCGCGAGTTGTGGCAGATCGTCCAGCAGCTGGTCGACGACGAGCAACTGACCGTCGTGGTGAGCACGGCCTACCTGGACGAGGCCGAGCGCTGCGCGCAGGTCTTCCTGATGCGCCAGGGGCAAGTTCTGGCGCAGGGCTCGCCGCAATCGCTGCGCCTCCACGCCGAGAACCTCTGCTACATCGCGACGCCGCCCGCCGACCGCCCTGCGCGTTGGCTGCAGGCGCGGTTGCTGGACGACACGCACCAGGTGCTCGACGCCGTTCCGCAGGCGGGCGAAGTCCGCTTCATCGCGCGCCCCGGGACGGACGTTCCCGCATCGATCGCCGCGCTGCGCGACATACCGGTGCGCGCCGTGGCGGCCCGGCTCGAAGACGGCTTCATGGCGCTGCTGCGCCTCAAGGAGCCCGATGGCGTCGCAGTCGCGTCGAGTGCGGTCGCCGACACATCGGCTGCGGCACCGGCGACGGACCCCGTGATCGAAGTGAAGCACCTGGTGCGCAAGTTCGGCGACTTCGTCGCGGTGCAGGACACCTCGTTCACCGTCCGCAAGGGCGAGGTGTTCGGACTGCTCGGCCCCAACGGCGCAGGCAAGACGACCACGTTCCGCATGCTCTGCGGCCTGCTGCCGGCCACCAGCGGCAGCCTCAGCGTGGCGGGCGTGAACCTGCGCGATGCCCGTGCCGCCGCGCGCCGCCGCATCGGCTACGTCTCGCAGAAGTTCGCGCTCTATGGCAACCTGGACGTGGACGAGAACCTGCGCTTCTTCGCGGGCGCGTACGGCCTGCGCGGGCAGCGCGCGAAAGAGCGCATCGCCGCCGTGACAGCCCAGTTCGCGCTGCAGTCGCTGCGCGGCACGCCCAGCGGCCAGTTGCCCGGCGGCTACCGCCAGCGCCTGGCCATGGCGACGGCGCTGCTGCACGAGCCGCAGATCCTGTTCCTCGACGAGCCCACGAGCGGCACCGACCCGCTGGCGCGCCGCGAATTCTGGCGTCGCATCACCGCGCTCTCCGAAGGCGGTACGACGATCGTCGTCACCACGCACTTCATGGAAGAGGCGGAGTACTGCGACCGCATCGTCATCCAGGATGCGGGCAAGGTGCTGGCCCTGGGCACGCCGCAGCAAGTGCGGGAGCAGGCGAGCGATGCGGGCGCCGCGGCTACCGTCCAGCTCGGCATGGAGGAGGCGTTCATCCACATCGTCCAGCGCTCGCGCGACGAGCAGCCGCAACGCGCCGCATCGGAGACGACGGCATGAGCGCCGCCCGGCCGCCCGAAGGCGCTCGCACCGCAGCCGTCAGGCGGAGGGTAGCCTTATGACCGTCGCCGCGACGCCTCGCCGCGGCGGCTTCTGGAGCCGGCTCGTCGCGCTCACGCGCAAGGAGGTGCGCCAGTTGCTGCGCGATCGCAGCAACCTGGCCATCGGCATCGCGTTGCCGGCGCTCCTGATCCTGCTGTTCGGCTACGGGATATCGCTCGACATCGACAACGCGCCGGTGGCGGTCGTGCTCGAGGATTCGTCGCCGACGACGCTGGACGTGCTGGAAGGCTTGCGATTGTCGACCTACCTCACGCCGGTGTATGTGCGCGCCATGCCCGAGGCGACGCGCCTGATGCAGGCGCACGAGGTGGACGGCATCCTGCGCGTCCCGAGCGACTTCGCGAGCCAGCTTGCCGCCGGCCAGGGCCGCCTGCAACTGATCGTCCACGGCGCCGACGCGTCCACCGCGCGCATCATCCAGGGGTACGTCGGCGGCGCGTTGGCGCAGTGGTCGCTCCGCACCGCCGACAGCCAGGCCGGGCGCGTATCGACACCCGGCGACGCGCCCTTCGGCACGGTCGTCGTCGAACCGCGCATGTGGTTCAACTCGGCCAACACGAGCACCTGGTACCTGGTGCCCGGTCTGATCGTCCTCATCATGACGCTGGTCGGGGCCTTCCTCACGTCGCTGGTCGTGGCACGCGAGTGGGAGCGCGGCACGCTCGAGGCGCTCTTCGTCACGCCCGTCCGCCCGCTGGAGATCCTGCTGGCCAAGCTGATCCCGTACTTCGTGGTCGGAATGATCGGATTCGCCATGTGCATGATCGCCGCGCGCTTCCTGTTCCACGTGCCGATGGTGGGATCGATGTGGCTGCTCGTGCTCAGCTCCGTGCTCTACATGTTCGTCGCGCTCGGCGTGGGCCTGCTGATCTCCTCGGCGACCAAGAACCAGTTCATCGCGAGCCAGATGGCATTGCTCACGAGCTTCCTGCCCGCGATGATGTTGTCGGGCTTCCTGTTCGACCTCAACAACGTGCCGACCGCGGTGCGCGTCATCGGCGAGCTGCTGCCCGCCACCCACTTTCTCGAATTGATCAAGACGCTGATGCTGGCCGGCAACGTCTGGCCCATCGTCGTCAAGGACTGCGCCATCCTGGCGGCGTATGCCCTGATCCTGCTCACCGCCGCGCGGCTGGTGACCCGCAAGCGCATCGCCTGAGGCCGACCCCGTGACCGACTTCCTGTTTCGCCTGCTGGCCCTCGTCCGCAAGGAACTGATGTCCGTGCTGAAGGACCCGTCCAGCCGCGTCATCCTGTTCGTGCCGGTGCTGCTTCAAAGCCTGATCTTCGGATACGTCGCGACGTACGACTTGTCCAACGTGCCCTACGCCGTGCTGGACCAGAGCCGCAGCCCGACCTCGGCCAGCCTGCTCGCGCATCTCGACGGCACGGGCTTCTTCCGGCGCGTCGCCACCTTGCAGTCGGACTCCGCCATCGCGCCGATCATCGAGTCGCAGCGGGCGCTGATGGTCCTGCGGATCGGGCCGCGATTCGAGCAGCAACTGCTGGAAGGGCAGTCCGAGACCCTCCAGCTGATCCTCGACGCCCGCAATTCGACCACCGCGAATTCGGCGGCCGCGGCGGTCGCCGCGGTCGTCGACGCGTTCAACCTGGAACAGGCGCAACGGCGCGGCGGCGGCGCGCCGGCGCTCACCCTCGAGACGCGTGCCTGGTTCAACCCGAACCTGGAGACGCGCTGGAACTTCATGCCGGCGCTGATCGCGTCGCTGAGCATGCTGCAGACGCTGATGCTGACGGCCCTGTCGGTGGCACGCGAACGCGAGCAGGGCACCTTCGACCAGTTGCTGATGACGCCGCTGTCGCCCGGCGAGATCATGATCGGCAAGGCGATCCCGCCCATGATGATCGGCCTGGTCCAGTCGACGCTCGTGCTGTTGATCACGCGTTTCTGGTTCCACATTCCGATGGCCGGCTCTGCCTGGTCGCTGTATGCCGGCCTCGCGGCCTTCATGCTCGCGGGCGTAGGCATCGGGCTGTCGATCAGCGCACTCTCGGCCAACATGCAGCAGGCCATGCTCTACACCTTCGTGCTGCTGATGCCCATGATGCTGCTGTCCGGCCTGACGACGCCGGTGGCCGCGATGCCGCGCGTCCTGCAGATCGCGACGATGGCCAACCCGCTGCGCTACGGCATCGACCTCGTGCGGCGGGTCTACCTGGAGGGCGTCGGGCTGTCGGCGGTGATCCCCGACCTCGCTCCCTTGTTGCTGATCGCCGCGGTGACCCTCCCCACGGCGGCCTGGCTGTTCCGCAATCGCCTGGTCTGAAAAGGACTGTCCATGTCATCGCTTCCGCATTCCCGCTCACGTACGCGCGTACGTTGCCCGAGCGCGCTGGCCGTGTCCGCGGTCGTCGCCTGCGTGGCGACGCTCGCGGGCTGCAGCGCCGTCGGCCCGGACTTCGTCCGTCCCGACGTCGATGCCGCCGCGGACTGGTCGCAACGCCACGGCGGCTCGCCCGAGCTTGCCGCGTCCCCCGCGTCGACCGCGACGTTGCCGGCGGATCGCTGGGCCGTCTTCGGTGATCCGGAGTTGACGCATCTGCAGGCCATCGCATCGGCGGCCAACCAGGACATCAGGACGGCGCTCTTGCGGGTACGCCAGTCGCGTGTCGATGAGGCCACGGTCAGCGCCCAGCGCGGACTGCAGGTGCAGGGCAACGGCGACGTCACGCGCCAACGTCAGAGCGAATCGGGCGCCTCGGCGCGACTCCTCAACGTGATCGGTGGCGCCGACAAGCAGACCCTGCTGGACGCCCTCAGCGCGCCTTTCACGCTCTACCAGGCGGGCTTCGACGCGTCCTGGGAGCCCGACCTGTGGGGTCGCGTGCTGCGCTCGGAGGAGGCCGCAAAGGCCAATACCGAGGGGCAGCGAGCGGCGTTGCGGCAGGCGCAATTGAGCGTCGAGGCCGAACTCGCCCGATCCTATTTCTCGATGCGCGCCGCGCAGAGACAGCAGCAATTCCTGCGTTCCGAACTTGCGGCGGCAAGGGAGACGGCGCAGTTGCTGGCCGCGCAGTTTCGCGGCGGACTGTCCGATGAGTCCGCCGTGAGCCGGCAGCGCGCCCAGGTGGCCGGCCTGGAGTCGACGCTGCCTGTCGTGCTGTCGCAGGAGGCGCTGGCAATGAACCAGATCACGCTGCTTTGCGGCATGACGCCGGGGACGCTGAACGCCGAACTGGCCCCCGATGGTCCGCCACTGGACAACCGTCCGCTGCCCGATCTGAGGCTCGGGCTGCCTTCCGATCTGGCGCAGCGTCGTCCCGACATCGCGGCGGCCGCAACACGGCTGCACGCCGCCACGGCCAACATCGGCATCGCCGTGGCCGAGCTGTACCCGCGGATCACCCTGGGCGCCAGCTTCGGCCTCGAATCGGTGGCCAGCTCGAAGTTCGGGGACTGGGGCAGCCGGCAATGGAGCGCCGGCCCCAGCCTGAGCATCCCGGTCTTCGACCAGGGCCGACGGCGGTCGACGATCGTCCTGCGGGAACTGCAGCAGCAGGAGGCCGCGGTGGCCTACCAGCAAGTCGTCCTGAAGGCCTGGCACGAGGTCGACGATTCGATTTCCTCCTATGTGGCCGAGACGCAGAACGCGAGCCGGATCGCCGAGCGGGTGCGCCTGTCGCAGAGCGATGCGGACCTGGCGCAGGCGCGCTACGCCAATGGGCTGACGACGTTCTTGCCCGTGCTGAGCGCCAGCACCCTGTTGCTGGATGCGCAGCGTGACCTCTCCGATAGCCGAGCACGCGAGCAGACGGCGCTCGTCGCGATCTACAAGTCGTTGGGAAGCGGCGAGGCGCTCTGACGCTGCGCTCTGCCTTCAGGCCAGGTCGATTGCCAGCCGCGCCTGCAGGCCAAGGCGCTGGGCGTCGCTGGCTGTGCAGCCTTCGGCCATCAGCATCGACGTGAGCAGCGGCGCATCTTGCGGGCTGGTAGCCGCACCGACAAGCACGGGGATGCTCGCCGCGCGACGCAGCCGGTCGGTGAGTGCCGGTGTCATGTCCAGGCACTCGACGGCGTCGTACAGTCGACTCAGGAGGCTGGCCGTCTCGCCCACGATCGCATCGGAACTGGCGTCGCTCAGGTTGATTCGAACGCAGGCGACGTGGGCTCCGAGCTGGGTTGCGGCCTTCTCGAAGAGGCGCGCCTCTTCCGATTGACTGTCGATGCACAGCAGCGCGAGCTTCTTCCCCCGAAGAATCTGCTGCAGCGGCACGATGTGCGACGCGTGCAGCAACGCGCGCGCCTTGCCCAGCAATGCCGTGTGGCGCTGGAGTTCGACGTCGAGTTCACGCGTTGCCGCGGTGGGTTCAGGGTTCATGGGGCAGGCGTGGCGACGAGCCGACGTCATGGTGCTCAGCCTATCCTTTCGGGAAACGCGTGCTTTGACCCTGCGCAATTTGTCGGCCGATACGAAGATCTGCAAAGCGCCGCTGTCACCCGGCATTCACGCAGTGTTACCGAACGCCATGCTGCGTTCCCACGCCGTTGAAGGGCACTGTCTAGGATCGAGTCATCGATCAATCGGCCATCAGGCCAACCGGAGTTTCCCGATGACGAGCGCTTCAACGATCCTGTCAGCCCCTGTTTCGAAGCCCGCAGTCGGCGCGCTGCCGTTCGACCATGCCGCGGGTGTGTCGCAGATGCTGCGGGCGCTTGCACAAGCGCTCGAACCGCAGCGCCGCGTCGTGCATTGCGGCGATCTGGTCTACCGGGCGGGAGAGCGGTTTTCCAGCTTGTACATCCTGAATTCCGGGTTCATGAAGGTCGTCAAGGCGGCAGCCGATGGACGCGAGCAACTGGTCTCGCTGAATTTCCGCGGCGACTGGATGGGCTTCGACGGGATCGCGCGTGGTGCCTACGACTGTGATGGCGTGGCGATGGACACCGGAGAGGTGTGGGGCGTTCGCTATGACGCGCTGATGGCTGCGTGTGTGATCAATCCCGCGCTGATGACGGGCCTGCACGAAGCCATGAGTCGCGAAATCAGCCGCGAGCGCGAATCGTTGATGTCCATCTGCACATTGCCGGCGGATGCGCGGGTGGCGGACTTTCTGCGCGGCTGGGCGGAGTCTGCCGGCCAACGCGGCCTGCGCACCGACGAGATCACGATCCGGCTGTCACGCGCGGAAATCGGCAACTACCTCGGCCTCACGCTCGAATCGGTGAGCCGGGCGTTCTCGAAGCTCGTCAAGACCGAAGTGATCGGCTTTACCGGGGCGGGTCGGCGCGACGTGCGCATTCCCGACCTCCAGGCACTCGCGAACTTCGTCCAGCGCGCGCTCTCGCCCCAGACGGCCTGCGCCGCCTGAGCCCGGCCATCCCTCACTGGCGCGGACGGTCTCCGATCGCCTTGGCGACGCCGTTGGTGAGTTCGGATCTGCTGCAGGGCTTTCGCAGCAGTTCCCAATCGCTCGGAGAGTCGCGATCGGCATCGAGCAGTTCCGACGAGAAGCCGGACATCAGCAGGACGGCCAATGGCGGGAATCGGCGCTGTGCTTCCGAGGCCAGTTGTGTTCCTCGAATGCCTGCACCCAGTGCGATGTCGGTGACGAGAAGGTCGAACCTTGCGTCCGGCGCCAACAGTTGAAGCGCCTCTTCGCCATTGACTGCCGCCGACACGTCGCACCCGAGCGCGACCAGGAAAGTCCGGATGACGGTGCGGACTTCGGCGTCATCCTCGACGAGAAGCACGTGAAGCCCGACCGGAACGCCGCCGGTCGGGCCGCCGCGATCTTCGGGCACGCCCGGCCGCTCGTTTCCTGTCGGGCGCGGGAGGTAGAGCGTCACGACGGTGCCGGAGTCGACGATGCTGTCGATCGTGATCGCGCCCCTCGACTGCTTGACGAAGCCGTGGACGGTACTCAGGCCCAAGCCGGTACCTCGCCCCATTTCCTTCGTCGTGAAGAAGGGCTCGAATGCGCGTGCGCGCACGGCGGCGCTCATGCCGCAACCGGTATCGCTGATCGAGAGCGCGACGAAGTGGCTCGCCTCGCGCCCGGAATTCAGCAGTTCCCAGCGAACCTCGTCAGGCAAGTCCTCGCAGATCCTGCATCCGAAGCGCAGCGTGCCTCCCGACGGCATGGAGTCACGCGCGTTGATCGCGATATTGAGCATCGCGGACTCGAGTTGGCCCGGGTCGGCCACGACAGCGCACTGCGGGTCGTCGGCGCTGGCCAGGTGGTCTTCGTGTTCGATGGAGATGCGCTGGTCGAGGGTCCGTCGCAGCATGTCGCCCAGCGAGCGAAGCAGGATGTTCGCGTCGACTCGAGTCGGCTGCAGAACCTGGCGGCGGGAAAAGGCGAGCAGCTTGTTGGTGAGTTCGGCCGCTCGGCGCGTTGCCCGCGTGGCGGTCTCGACCAGCTTCTGCCCATACGCCGAGCCTTCGAGCTCGGCCAGTTCCTCGAGCACCTGAAGGTTGCCCTGGATGACGGTGAGCAGGTTGTTGAAGTCGTGCGCGATCCCCCCCGTCAACTGTCCGACGCTCTCGAGCCGTTGCGCGTGATTGAGCGCGTCCTCGGTCTGGGCACGCTGGAGGCTGGTCGCCAGCAGGTTGGCAAGCGATTCCATGAAGGCGATCTCGTCCTTGCCGAATCTCCCTGGCTCCCGGGAAAGGACGATCAACGCGCCGATCGTCCTGCCGCGATCCGACAGGGGAACAGCCAGCGCGCTTTGGAGTCCCGCTTCCGTATATTCGTGCGGGATGCTGAACCTGCGCTGCGTCGCCAGGTCGGCCACCTGCATCGGCTCGCCGGAGGTGAGCACGGCACCCGCGAGCGTGTCGTGCCCACCCGACATGCATGTCCCGACCTGGGCGAGGCCGATTTCACCGGCTGCCGTCGCGACCCTGAAGGTCAGTTCGTCGCGCTCGAGAAGCAGCACCATGCCCGACTCGACCTCCAAGGCCTGCGTGGCAATTTCCGGAACCTGCTTGAGCAGATCCTGAGGGTTGCGCGTGTCGACGGCGAGGCGGCCCAGTTGCGCGAGGGACTCGCCATATCGAGCGCGCAGGAGGGCCTGCTTCACGCGCGGGTAGGCGCCGATGTCCCGGATCGCGACCACGACGAACGGCAACCCGTGATCCTGCAACGGGCTCAAGGCGATCTCGACCACGACTTCGCTGCCGTCCTTTCGCTTGGCGACCAGTTCCATTTGCGTGCCCATCGGGCGCGCGCGCGGAGCGCGGGCATACGCCTCGCGGTACGCCGCGTGGCGAGGCCGGATGGTATCGGGCACGAGCTCATCGACGTTCATGCCGACGAATTCGTGCCTGTCGAATCCGAGAAGCAGCGCGGCGACAGGGTTCGCGAGAACGATCTTGCCGGCCTGGTCGACCAGCAACAATGCGTCGGGATAGGCCGCGAACAGCGACTTGAAGACGCTTTGCTCGTCTGTTCCGGAGGGCAGGACGTACCGGTCGAAATCGGGCGGCGCGCTGTTGAGGGTCATGACGGCGTGACCACCGAAACCAGGATGTAGCCGGCGCCGCGTACCGATTTGATGAGCTGCGGATTCTCGGGGTCGATTTCCAGTTTCTTGCGCAGGCGACCCACCTGGACGTCGATCGTTCGATCGTACGGGCCGGCTTCCCGGCCCCGCGTGTGCTCGAGCAGGAAATCGCGCGACAGGACTCGACCGGCATGGCGCGCGAAAATTGTCAGGAGATCGAACTCACCCGTCGTCAACTGCACTTCCGCCCCGGCCGCATCCACGAGGCGGCGGGCACCGGCATCGAGCAGCCAGCCTTCGAAGACGAGACGCGCAGGTGGCACGCTGCTGCCTTTGGTCGCCGTCGCAGGCAAATCGACAGTTGCAGGAGAGAGGGCGGTCCGCCGCAGCACCGCGGTCACCCGCGCCAGCAATTCGCGAAGATCGAATGGCTTGGTGACATAGTCGTCCGCGCCGAGTTCCAGACCGACCACCTTGTCCACGGAGTCGGCGCGGCCCGTCACGATCACCAGCCCGCACTGCCAGCCTGCGCGTATCTGCCGAGCGATGGCCAGTCCATCTTCGCCGGGCAGACCCAGGTCGAGCAGGACGATGGCCGGCGGATCGACGGGCATCAGAGCCAATAGCGCACGACCCGAATGAACTTGCGACGCTCGAAACCCGCGGCTTTCCATGTAGGCGGCGAGCAACTGGGTGATGTCGGCCTCGTCGTCGAGGATGGCGATGTGGGGGCGGTGGCTCAAGACACGATGTCAGGGATTGGAGTTGTGTGGACAGGACAGCGTAACCGCCCCAGGTTGCCAGTCGGCAGTGTTCTGACAAATGGCCGCATTTCGAGATTCGGGATGCGATGGCAACCGGACCGCGCGAATGTCCTCGAATCGAGTCCGCTTTCGCCCACGCGGCTTCGCGATGACTTTTGTTGAGCAACGGGCGTTCCTGGCTGGTTCAGGCATTCGCTTTCGCCAGCAGGACAGGGTGGTCCGGCACGGTGTCGCTGACGCCCGCACCCTTGATCGCGAGTGCGCTGGCCGGGATTCCTGTGCGCGAACATCAGGTATTTCGCTCCCTCATCCATTGAAGTGTACTGCGCATAATGTGCGTTATGTCAACTCAAAGACGCAAGGACAAGGCGCTCCGCGCTTCCCTCAGAGTCCGGTGGTGGGCCCAGGTGATCTTTGTACCGAAGCCCCTGCCGGCCTGTCTCGGTCTTGAGCTCTCGCCGGTTTGGGCGAGCTACCCAAGGATCTCATGTCACTGGCGGCGTCGCCCATCGATCTCGTTGGACTGGCGCAAATGGGACGTGATCGTTGTGCGTGGCCTACTCCCCCAAACTTGACCCTTCTGGGCGATCCGACGACCGCGCTCGCCGCCGACTTGGCCAGGAAGCAGCGACAGAGATTCAGCCATGAAGAAATTCGGCTGCTGCTGTGCAGTCATGCGGTGCAATGCAGGATCCCATCGCAATCTAAGCGTGACCCGACTCGTCTCCGGACAGCTGGCAGCGCGTTCAATCAAGCGCAACTGCACACGCTGGTGTGCTGATAATGTGAGCACGGCTCCTAGAATCAAGGCAACAGGAGCCACGATGCCCGCCACGACCAACATCAACATCCGCGCCAGCGAACAAGTTCGAGACCTGATCGACCGCGGCGCGGCGGCAGCGCACAAGACGCGCACGGAGTTCATGCTTGAGGCGAGTGCTACGGCCGCGCAGAATGCATTGCTCGACCAGACCTACTTCTCGCTGAGTCCAGCCCAGCTGGCGGAGTTCGAGCGGATCATGAGCGAGCCGCTCTCCGACAACGCGGGAGTAGCCAAGCTGATTGCCGCCCGAGCACCTTGGGAGCGGTGACAACACTCCGGCGACCACAATCGTCGTTTTGATGTCTGCAGATGCCGACCGACACACGGTGCAACCAGTCCGGCGAAGAGCCTGTCACACCCGTGGGAACGTCGTGTGTATGAAGTCGATACAGACGAAATCCGAGAAACTCAGACCTGGGCTTGGCATTTGTCAAGCCGGCGTCCGCCTGCTGCTTCACGCGCGCCTGCTAAGCCTCTACGGGACAACGTTTCATGAGAACTCATCAATCGAGCGGAGTGGACTCCGTGGGAGGGATGGCTATGGCAGACATTCGATCGTTGCTCGAAACCTTTTGGCTCGCCTGCAAGGAGACTCCGAGAGGGTACTTCGCTCCCGCGATCGCACTTTGGCACCTCTTCGCGGCAACGGCGGAAGATCAACCGGATTGAGGCAAAGAAGCGCCGCGGACGCGGTGGCTCAAGTTATATGAATCGACCGAGCAAAACCGCCGTCCTTCCGGCCGTTCGAGTCGAGCCCGCGCTCCGCAGCGACGCGGAGTCCGTGCTTGATGACAGCGAGTCCCTGTCGGACTTCATCGCCACCTGCGTCCGCAGCGGTGTCGCTTGGCGCCGTGCGCAGGACGCGTTCCTAGCGCGCGCAGCCGACGCCGTCGAACGCGGGGCTCGGGAGAGTCGCGGCATGTCCGCTGAAGAACTGCTCGAACGGATGGATGAACGCTTGAGAGCCGCACGGAGCCGGCTCTCCCCGCTTGAGCCTGACCCGGAGATCGGATCGTGAAGCGGATCAAAGTTCGTCCAGGAAAGTTTGTCACTATTTCGCCTGCCTTGGCCGCGAAGATGGAAGCGATTGCAGCGGCAGGCGTCGGATTCACTCGTGAGCAGGTATTAGAAATCGTCAAGGCGGAACCTCGAGGCGCCACCATCTTTGCCGGCCCGCTCGGGCCTGAGCGTCCGTCTCGGCGGCGCGTTGTTGCCGCACCCAAAAAGACCGCCGGCAAGACGCCGCCATAGGTCAACTGTCCAGGTTTTGCGGGCGACCCTGAAAATGTCCGTTTCTTCAGGGGTGCGTCAGCGTGCCAAGTGTCCGGGTTTTGCGGAGGTGGCGCGTTTCACCGGCGGTGCACCGGCGACGCGATCGGCCCGAGACGGTTCTCGCGTCGTACCGCGCCTCGGGAATCGGCGCCCTGCTTCGCTCAACCGCTGGTCACGATAATTTAGACTTATCGTCATCTGCATGTGCTCAAGGCTTGCTCCAGGTACTTTCGCAGCCGATAGCATTTATGGCGTTATCCGGATTCAAGCTTCCAGCGCTGCACAGAATCGCGGCGCCGCCTGCGAATCAACGCCCTGCTTCGCTCAACAGTTGATCACCGTGCGCATCGACAACGTCAGACTAGAGAGGGAATGCGTTTGCCGTCGCAGCGCCTGCGTCAAGCGCGTTCACGACCGCCAAGCGAACACCCGGGCTCGCTTGCCACGCGACGTGGTCTGCAGTCTCGGCGAGCGCGGCGGCCGGCGTGCACTTGCTTTCGCACAGGTACATGGCACCGTCGGTGATCTCGGTAGCCTCCAGGTGCGCGCAGACGAGCCAGTGCAGCCTCGCGGATTCCGCTGAACTACGTTCAATAGCAGGCGCAGAACATGAGAAATCAAGCCGGCCGATTTCGGTCAGACACCTTCTGCGTCGACGATGGCCGAGCGAAAGGGCTCGGCTGCCGAAGCTTCTTGTGCGCCTGGTTGAAGGCGCGCTCGATCATCGAGAAGATCTGGTTCGACCTGATCATCGCCACGAACTTGCCGCTCGTGTCGATGTAGCCAAAGACTGTGAGGCCGTCGTCGGTGGGTAGATCAACGCCGTGGCTGGTCATGCATTGCAGGTAGGCCATGAGGCCTTCACTGCTCAGCCCGAATGAGGGGTCTTGCAGGTACTCGAAGAATGCCGGGACGCTCCAACCCAGGTGATGCGTTCCGCCCGCCAACTTGAAGTAATTGCCGAGGATGATTTCATCGGCATCCCAGTAAGCACCGTAGTGACCTTCCAACGATAGGCGCTCACAGTCGCCGCCTTCCGAGAGGTGGTCGTAGAGCGCTGCCCGGTCCGGCTTTCTAGTGTCGAATCCCACTTCTTCAGCGAAGCCACTTCGAGCTCGTTTGAATTCGATGATCACGTAGCGGCCCGCGAGTGTCCCAGCGACGACGTCGCCCACAAGGTGGTCAAGTGGATTCTGGGCATTGCCCAACATCGGAGGGAAAGCGCCGCCGCTGACGGGAACGGCGGGATCCATGGAGGCCATGTATCGTTCCATCGCACCGTGTACGCCCCGCCGCGCGTCTGCGAATTGCTTGCGAATCGCACGCAGGACTTCGAGCTGACCAACCTGGCGAAAGAAGTCGCACACCAGGTCGCTTTCGTACGGACCAGTCCCGTTGAGCGCATGACGGGGCGTCGCCTCAGCGGCTTCGCCTTGAGATGCGCTCTGGGTGAAGTCCGGCGTCGGGAGTGGGCGGTGTTTCACCATAGCGGCGCATCCTACCTGCTGGTCCGCTTGCGCGCGCGAGTGGTGTCCGATGCCCGCAGAATTTTCACAGCGGCCGTCCGCCCCGGGAGTACATTGAGTTATGACCACGGACGCTTCGACCACCTCGCCGTTGCCCTCTGAGCTGGGCGTCCCGCGCAATCTAGGCGAGCCGATCCGACTTACCGACGTCGCGATCACCGGCTTTGCGAAGTCCGTCCCAGCATACGGCCAGAACGTCATGGAGGTGTGGACAAGCCTTGGCATCACCTCGGACGACACGTTGTTTCACCTTGTCGTCTCAAGCTTCGAACGCCTGGTACTGGACGTGACCGGCAGGGCGGGCGTGGCAGTGAACATCCGCCACGCATCGACAGTCCTGATGGTGATTCACCCCGACAAGACCGCCGAACTCTGGGTCGACACGGCTGCGAAGGTCGTCGGCTGTCTCCTAAAACGTCAGCTGAAGGTCGGACAAGTCCTGTTCGACCGCGACATCGCCGACGTCAACTACATGGCATTTCCGGACGTCAAGATCGACGAGAACGACAAGGTGATGTGCCTGTTCCGGGAAGGCTGGAGTTTCGGCTTCGGCACCTTTACCGAAGATAACGCCAAGCTCGATGTGAGCGGGTTTTGCTACTTACTGGGTGGCTTGCTGCGGCGTCTGCGCTATCGCCACGTATTTCAGGTCGTGGAGACCGCCGCCTCATTTGACCGGCTACTGGCGGCCGGATGGTTCCCGTTTGTGGAGATCATCACTGCTGATTTTCGTGATCTCGCTGCACCTGCTGAGACAGGCCGTCCCCTTGATGATGCCGAGCAGCGCGTACTCGCGGCCTTCGATGAGGCGCGTGTGGACCACATGCTCAGCCGCTGGCTCGCCAAGCCCCACTACGCATCGCGCGAGAAGCTACTTCAGGCTGCGATCAATGCCTTCAAGGCTAAGGACTCCGTCTCCGTCATCAAGAACATCCTGACCGAGATCGAAGGCATCCTCAACGATGCACATCGTGCCGCCAACGGCGGTGCCGGTGCCAAGGTCAAAGCGCTTTTGAAGTTCGCGCAAGATTCCGCGGAAGGCAAAGCGGGCGGCCCCAACACGCTGATGTTTCCGAAAGCATTCGGCAACTACCTCGAGATGCACACCTTCGCGAACTTCGATCCCATCGCCCAGACGGGAACGGCCAGTTCGCGTCACGCGGTAGGTCACGGGGCTGCCGCACAGGGCACTTACACGATGATCCGTGCGCTCCAAGCGATCCTCACGCTCGATCAGATCGCCTTCTACACGTGACTTTCCGCGCGCGTGGTCGTAGTGTTGAGGCACGCCCAATCAGGTGCCGCACGCGCCCGGCGACGGCTCTGCCCATGCCAAAGCGCCCTCCTCCTGGCCACGATAAAAGAAGGTTATCGTTGGTTGGACGATTTTTCTCTGCACACTGATCAAGCAGGAAGAGCGAAAGCTACGACACTAAACCGCGTACCGCTCTGGCCCAATTCGACTATCTCGCGACCCCTCAACATGCAAGACCCGGACACAATGCCCTCGCCTTGTCAGCCGCGCGCGTTGGCCGACGCGCTCGACGCGCTGGGGGCGAAGTTGCATAGCGCCCAGTTGCCCGGCCACGAGATCAGCGTCGCTGAGGCGCTCACCTCCCGCGACAGGCAATTGGAGGATGAGGCCCTGCTAGTCCTCTCGCCAAACCTGCCAGCGATCGAAGCGCTGATTCGCGGCGACGGCCGCTTTCCGACTCAGGTGCTGGCCATGGCGAGCATCCACGGCTGCGCAGGCATCTTTCCCTACGCGGCCGATCGCAGCTTGGCTGTGCGCGCATTGAAGACGTCCGGCGTAGAAGCCATCGCGTGGTATCTGAAGGTGCTGGCGACTACTGCGGCGAGCGGCATGTATATCCACGCGCTGTGGGGCATCGATATCCCGTCGCGCATCCAGCTAACTGCCGACCTCGCCCTGGTTCCGGTGTCGGAACTCCCTGAGAGCTGGCAAAAGGAGTCGTTGAAGATCAGGCCGCTCCACTGGGGGCCTGCTGGCATGTCCGGATTCGCTTGGATGAATCCGCCGACCGCGGCGCTGGTGGCGCAGCACGTCCTCGATCCTCTGATCTTGATCTTGGTCAAGCCGGCTGAGCTGAATATGGACGCGACGACGCGCTTAATTCAAAAAGTCGACGACGCGGCGTTATGCCTGACGGCGATCGGCCCCCGAGCCCCGTTGCTCGCGATGGCATGGTGGGAATTCGACGATGCCGACATCCGCGACGCGGACAGGATGCGCAGCGGAAGTTTCGGCCAGGCGATCGAGATCGTTCCTAGGATCGGCCAAACCTTCCCCATGCTGGACGCAGTCCTCGCCATCGAGATCGTGGGCGCGTTCCAGCGCATGCAGCCGACATCGCAGGCTCGTGCGCGCTTAGCCCTGCAGCGCCTCGGGCAGGCTCTTCGCCGTCACGGCCTGGGCGACAGGGCGATCGAGCTTGCCATTGCCCTCGAAACCCTCACCGCGGACGGAGACTCGAATGAGGTGTCGCACAAGGTCAAGGTCCGGGCGACCAAGATGCTTGGCGGCGACGGCGCGGCTCGCGAGCGCAACTCGAAGCTCATCGCCGAGACCTACAACATCCGCAGCAAGCAGATGCACACCGGCTCGTTCGACGCCTCGAAATCGAGGATGGTGGCCGGCGTGTCGCTCACGCCCACGCAGATCCTCGAACAGGCGGCGTCGCTGTGCGCGGATCTCATCCTCGCCATGATCCGCCGCGGCTTCATTCCGACCTGGGCCACCTTCGACATCGACGCTGAGGCATGAGGGTTCCACGATGCGCGGGAAGGCGGCATGGCCTTCTGTGAAGTTGGAGTCCGCGCTTGTGCCTTCGGTGACGTGGCCAAGCTATGCTCCAGCGATGCACCCCTTCGAGCGACGACTAGGAGACCTTGCCAGTGTTTTGGAGAACTGCGGCAAAGTCTACTTCCAACCAGAGCCGTTTCGGCGAAACGTCAACCACTTTTTGACTGTCTCGCGGACCGTCACGTTCCTCATTCAAAAGCAGAAGATCGGCATCAAGGACTTCGAGCGCTGGTACAGCGCTGCCTTGTCCGAATGGCGCGATGACGAACTGATGACCTGGGCGAAGGAGGCCCGCAACTACATCGAGAAAGAAGGCGATCTAGAGACCTTCAGCTCATTGCGCACGACGCTGCTGTATTCCTACTTGCCAGAGAACGACACGGTCATTGAGACTGACCGCCTCGACCTCTTGAAATCAGACATCGACAAGCTGATGCGACGGGCGCTGCGTCAGCTTCCCAGAGGTGTTGCTGATGCGGCCGTTGTCTCCGTGGAACGGAGATGGATCGTCAATGCGATCCCGGCTTGGGAGTTGCTCGAGGCCCTGACGTACATCTACGCGCGCATCCACGCCCTTTGCGCATCGCTGGTGCGTCACATTGGGGAGCCTATGAATCCCAAGATCCCGGACCCCAGTCTCCTTGTGAGCTTGTACGCGTCGGCGGTCAAGATTCGCTATATCAAGGTCAGTGACTTTTCGAGCAACTCATTCAAGGCGCACCGAATCAAAAGCAGCGCAACACCTGAGGCACCTCCTGCGTTCGAAAGGGCTATGGCCAACGCAGGCGCGCCGGCGAAGAGGACGCTCGCGACGATGGTCGAACACCACGCGGAAATGGCGAGGATCACCTTTGAGCAGTTCGGCAGTCACATGTCGATGGCATTCCTGTACGACAAGGACTGGAAGTGCATCACCGGCTTGCCGACCATCTTTGCAGATCAAGCCGACAAGTACATTTTCTGGCGCTATGTGGGTGACGCCGTTCGTCATCTCCACGCCCACGGCGTAATCTGGGTGGCCGAGCTCTGGTACCGGAAAGCAGAGCCATCCATGTCCTTGCCTATCCGAGAGATGCGGATCCAGGGCGAAGGCCTGCAAGTCGTAGGAATCGATGCCGCGGGCGGGCGTGCTTCCGCAGCTTGGACCATCCACCGCCCAGTTGCAGAGGCGCCTCCGCAGTTGGAACGAGACGTTGACGGCATCACGCCCTACAGCGAGGTGAACATGTTCTTCCTCGCGCCGGTCGCAAGAGCGATGGGCATCCCCGACGAAGAGTTCTTGGGCCCGAGGCATCCGCCCGAATCTGTGATGAGCGCGTCTCAATAGTCGCAATTGATCCCTGCAGGAATCAACTCGTCAACAACCGCATCCCCGCACTACGCGGCCCACGACGTGGGCCTTCGCCGCGGTCGGCGACAGCAGGTCACGCCGTGGACCGTCAGGAACATCGCCAAGCTCAGGTTGTTCTCGTCCTCGAATCTTGAAACCCCATAGGTGTTCCAGAAGAACATCTGCTCCACGCCCGGAAGGACCGGAACCTAGGACGGGGGCAAGATCTCGGCCAGGCCCTTTGGCCGCGCGTGGATCGCCGCCAGACGTCGCACCAACGCGTCGATCCCGCCCCCATCCCGTCCTCAGTCTTGAGGCGTTTGATGTCCGCGGGCTTCACGCTCTGGTTGTGGCACAACCACCCGATGTCGATGTTCTCTTCGACCAGATCGGGAAACCCGCTGACGTGATCCTCGTCGTAGTTCGTATCCACGAGTTGGTCGAGCCTGCGCGCGTTCAGCTTCTTCAAGTGCTTGCCAAGGAACAAGCCGTTCGCGGTCGACTGGCCACAGTCGATCATCATGCGTATGTAGCCATTGGAGTACCGTCAACAGCGCACAGGCGCCGTGCTTGACGTCGATGATCTGGACTAAGCCGTCGTTGACGGGAATGGTCAAAGTGCGCCTCCAACATGCCGCGGATTGAAGTCTGCTGGCGCTCCGGAAGGCCGGGCCTGTCATTGCAGCGCACGATTTTGGCGGCTTTTGGCGCCCTCAGCCGAAGTCGAACTACTCACGCGTAAACCCTAGGCTGCTTAGAAACACAGACGCTACAGGTAGCGCATTGACGAGCATATGGTACTAGCGGTAGTATTAAGTGGCGCTCGTGGCGGTAGAGTGCTAGCAATTCTAGGCCGCCACCACGAAAGGCGGCAATGGCCACGAAGCATCACATCCACTTCTACCCCGTGGGGAACGGGGACACCTGCCAGATCGTCACTGCGAACGGGCAACGGATCCTGTTCGACTACTGCCACCGGCGCTGTGCCGAGGACGAGGACGACGAGCGCATCGACCTGAAGTCCCGTCTGAAATCCGAGCTCCAGGACGCCGGGCGCGACAATTTCGACATGGTCGCGTTCACACACGCGGACCTCGATCACATCGCAAACAGCACCGACTTCTTCGAGCTCGAGCATTCGAAGACTTATCAGGGTGACGGCCGAATCAAGATCCGCGAGTTGTGGCTGCCGGCGGCCATGCTCCTCGAGGACGTCGAAAGGGGCGACGAGCGCGCCGAATTCGCGCTGTGGAAAAAGGAAGGTCGGCACCGCCTCCTCGAAGGCAAAGGCATTCGCGTGTTCTCCCAACCGCAAGCCCTGCTGGACTGGCTCGTGCCCGAGCTCCGCAAGCGCGGCGAAGGCCCGACGGCCCGGGACCATCTCTTCGTGGATGCTGGCACCGTGGTCGACTCGTTCGACCTCGGCCGCGACGGCATCGAGTTCTTCTGCCACAGCCCCTTCATCAAGCACTGCGACGAGGGCGACATCATCCGCAACGATGCGTCGCTGGTCTTCAATGTGCGTTTCCAGACGACGGGAGGCACTTACGACTTCCTGCAGGTCGGAGATTCGACGGCAAGCGTGCTGGACGACATCGTGACCACGACCGAGTATCACGGCCGCGGCGATCGCCTGAACTGGAACCTGTTCAACGTCCCACACCACTGCAGCTACAAGGCGCTGAACGAGACGGACAAAGGCAATTCCGAGACGGTGCCCACGCTGTTGGTGAAGTCGCTGCTCCTGCGCGGTCAGCGCGGCGCCTATGCCGTGAGCTCGAGCTGGCAGATCAAGGACGATCGCGAGGCGTACAACCAAGACCAGCCACCCCATGTCCAGGCGCGCAACTGCTACCGCTCGTACCTCGCGAAGGTCCGTGGCCGCGAGTTCCTGGTGACCATGGAGGAGTCCAAGCGCCGCGACCCGAGCCCCATCACCTTCGAGGTAGATGCCGGCGGCGTGTGCTGGATCAAGGCAGTCGCTGGGGCTGCCGCCATCCTCACGTCGCGACCGCACCGCGCCGGATTGGCGCCCTTGCCGACGCGTGTGGGCTGAGACCATGGCTGACGAGGATCTGTTTTCCCTGCCGGAGACAGAGACGGTCGAGGACGAGGCAGGCTTGTGCATCCCGCGCGCCAAGCAAATCCTGCGCGCCATCGAGCGCTTCCGTGATGCAAGTCTGGTGCGACTTTGTCGTGCCCCCACCGACGCGGGATGGGAGACCCTGGTCATCGACCTGCGCTGCCATGAAGTGCCGGAGCAGAACACGGCCGGCATCGAGTTCAGCGAACGATTGGCGATCCGCGTGTTCGCCGACGTCGACCGCCTCCCGGACGTTCGTGCGCTTCGGCGCACGTTTCCGGTGGTCATCCATCAGAACGCGACGCTGCCAGGCACGCCGCCAAGTCTGTGCCTCTACTACGAGACGCCTGCGTCGGCCTTGCGAACGTGGACTCCTGAGGGCTTCTTGCGACGGATCCAATTCTGGCTGACGGGCACCGCGCGAGGCACGCTGCACCCGGCAGATCAACCGGTCGAATCGCTCTTCTTCCCGTCCCGCGATGAGCTGGTCCTACCATGGAACTTCGAGGATCTGGTCAAGGACAGCTCCGGCGATCAACGCCTGATCGTTGAGCGTTCATGCGAACGCGCTGGCGGCGGGTCGACGTACGCCTTGCGTGTATGGCCCCGCGAGCACGCGCTGCATCCATCAGGTGTGTCGCCCATCCTCGTGGAGCTGCCTTCGATTAAGCACGCCAATATCCGATGCGATCCACCGTCCCTGGGAGAGCTTGACGATCTCGTCCGATCCCGCGGAAGCGACGCGCTGCTCCCTCTGCTGCAGTCGGCGATCTTGAAGTCGGTCGGCACCGGCGGCGCACAGCTGTCCCAGGACGCGCCATTCACGGTGATCCTGATGACCGTGCCGATCGCCAGAGTTGACGGCGGCGCAGCGGAGCGCTACTTTCGACGTGCATACCTTTTAGAGGGCGGCCTCCTCCGGCTCGGCTTGGCGACCGGCGCACTGAACGCTGTGGACGGCAAGGTCTGGCCCGCTCCAACGGGTAACTTTCTCGCGAACAGCACCTCCGCCTGGCGCGAGATCGTGATCGGACCGGGCGAAGTCTTGACCGCGATCGGGACGGCAGCAGCGCGGTATCAATCCGGTGTTTCAGATGCCGGGCCTGTGGGCGTCGTCGTCGGGGCAGGTTCCTTGGGCGCGACGATGCTCGACCTGTGGACACGGTGCGGCTGGGGCCAATGGTCGACCATCGACGCCGATCACATTCGCCCTCACAACCTCGTTCGCCACCCGACCCTCGCTGCCGACATCGGCCTGTTCAAAGCCGAAGTCGCCGCCCGACATCACGGAGCCGTCATGCAAGGCGCTGGGAAGGTTCAGCCAATCGTCGCTGACGCGTCCGACACCGAAAACCTGACCGTGACGGCGGCTCTGGTTGCAGGGGAATTGATCATTGATGCAAGTGCTGCGCTGGAGTACCCGCGCTACGCCAGCACCCAGGACCGCTTCGGACGACACGTCTCGACCTTTCTGACGCCGTCGGCCAACGCCAGCGTCCTCATGTTCGAGTCGCGAGATCGCTCGGTGCGGCTCCGCACGCTGGAGGCCCAGTACTACAGAGCCCTGATCAACGAGCCTTGGGGCGCCGATCATCTGAATACCTCCCAGCCGCGGTTTTGGAGCGGCGCAGGATGCCGCGATATCTCGATGATCCAATCCTATTCCGCGATCGCGCTGCATGCTGCGGGCCTCACCGAACAGGTGCGACTGGCCCACCTTCAAGACGCCGCCGCAGTTCGGATCTGGATTCGCGATCGCGACTCGGGTGCCGTCGCTGTCCATGACGTCGCGACGCGGGCCGAAAGCGCCTTCCCGATGGATGACCTCTCAGTGTTCATCGACGACGGGCTCCACGAGAAGCTGACCGAGATGCGCAACGCCAATCTGCCGAACGAAACGGGTGGTGTGCTGCTCGGGTACTTCGATCTGCGACTCGGCTGGCTGGTCGTCGTCGATGCCCTCCCGGCGCCGTCCGATAGCCGCGCAAGCCGCACTGGCTTCGAGCGTGGTGTCGAGGGCACGCAGGCGTCGGTGGCTGAAGCTGGCCGGCGCACTGCGGAGATTGTCAGATACGTGGGCGAGTGGCACAGCCACCCACGTGGCCACTCCGCGGCGCCCAGCGTCGACGACTATCTTCAAGGCTCCGAGTTGGCGCTCGGGATGGCCGAGGAAGGTCTGCCGGCACTACAGCTCATCGTCGGCCGTGAAGGACAGCTCTCGATCATCAAGATCGAGGCCCGCTAGCGCTGGAGGTGCGGTCGGCACTCGACGCACGTCGCCGCGGCCAGCGCGTCCGCTACGATCATGATTTCCACTTCGCTTCACCATCACGTGAGTTCAGAGGCCCCCGCATCCAAGATTTCGCTCGTTCTGTCTGGTGGCGGGATCCGGGCCATGATTTTTCACCTGGGAGTGCTGAAGCACCTGGCCGAACGCGGCGAGCTCGAGTGCATCGAGCGGGTGTCGACGGTCTCGGGCGGAAGCTTATTGATCGGCTTGGTCTTCCAGGAAAGCGGTCTGAAGTGGCCGACATCCAAGGCGTTCCTGGAACTGGTCTACCCGAGCCTTCGTCAAAAGCTTTGCTCGCGAAGCCTCATCGGTGGCGCCATGCGCGAGTTGCTGCGGCCGTCCAACTGGCGATTCGTGATGTCGCGCGCCAACGTGTTGGCAAGCTTGCTTCGCCGGGAATGGCACGTGACGGCCAGGATAGCGGACCTCCCTGCGTGCCCGGAGTGGTCGATCAACGGCACGACCGCTGAGAATGGAAAGCGCTTCCGGTTCAAGCGTGACTCCCTCGGGGACTATTCCCTGGGGTACGCCGAGCCGGGCAACTTTCCCCTCGCCTCGGCGATGGCGGTGTCTGCGGCCTTCCCCGGTTTCATTGGCCCACTGGTCGTCGACGCAACCCGGTTCGTGTGGAAGAAGCGACCGACATGGGGGGCATCGGAGTCCAGCGCGGTGGTCGTGCAACCCGAGTTCCGCCGTCTTCACCTTTACGATGGCGGCATCTACGACAACCTCGGGCTGGAGCCATTTTTCGACGCGGGCAACGCCGTGTCCAAGCAGCCAGGCTGCTTCATCCTCGTATCGGACGCCGGTGCGCCCTTGACGGTGGGATTCGGTTTCTGGGCGTTGAGCGTCTTCCGACTGACGCGTGTGGCCGACATCATGTCGGATCAGGCGCGCGCCCTGCGCGTGCGCACATTCATGGGCTACCTCGCCCAAGGGGAGGCGCTGGGCGAGCGCCGCGGCGCATACGTGTACATCGGCATGCCGGCGAACCCCGAACAACTCGTCAACGGCGCGCAGCCGGCCCAATTCCCCACCACGTTGCGGCAAGTCAACGAAGTGGAGTTCGACGGCATTGCCGCTCACGGCGGTCGCCAGGCGGCATCTCCGGTCAAGCCATATCGGTCGTCAGCCGCTGCGGCGTAAGCAGCCTACGGCGTGTATGTCGTTTCTGCCGTGAAGCTGCCCACGTAGTGCTTGAACGCCGTCTTCCCAAGGTTCTTGAATTCGGTGGGCTTAAAGGACTCGATCGACGAGTAGATGTGGGTCTGCTCGCCATCGCAGTCGAACGTGATATCGCCGGCGCTATTCTGCGTGATCGTCTTGTAGCCGCCGTAGTAGTGCAATTCGCGTGACGGCGCCTCGCCGATAACGATGATCTGCGGGTCGAGCTTGTCCAGCCACGAGTGCGGGATCCTGCCCGATTGTCGGCCGTGGTGCGCGGCGAAGACCACCGTGGTCTTCTCGAGCTCGATGCTGTCGACGATCGACTCCATGAACTCGGTCTCGAGGTCGCCGAGCCACATGAAGCTCGTATCCCCGATGGCGTAGCGGATCACGGCGGAGGTGTTGTTGTAGGCCTTGCCCTCGGCGGCCTGCTGCAGCGCTTCCTTGAAGTGCTTGTTCTGGGTGTCGGGCCAGAGAATTTGCACGCCGGCGCCCTTGCGCTCCTCATCGCTCTGGTTCATCCACTTTCGCGTGCAGCCCTTGGAGATGTAGAACGCCTTGTCCGAGTCCCGCAGCTCGCAGTAGTGCTTGAACGATTCGCTGGTCGACGGCTTGATCGCCTGGTTGCGCACGACGTAGAAGTTCTTGATCGGCATCTCCGCATCGAGCAGTTCGATCCCGCCGAAGTGGTCACCGTCAGGGTGCGTGCAGATGTAGCGCCGGACGTTCTTGCCGGCGGACTGCCGCTTCAGTTCCGTGATGATCCTGTCGGCGTTGTCGTCGGACAGATTGCAGTCGATGATCGTAAAGTTGTCGCTGCCATGGCGGATGTAGTACATGTCGCCATTGCCGACCGAAAAGCTCTTGATGACAGCCATCTCAACCCCTCACGCGCCCCGCTCGGCGCCAAAAACTTGTTTTGGATCCTCGGGATTGGCCCTGTTCGAAGTCGCTGGGGCAGGCCCGTTTGCCCTATTTACGACTTAGTTAGGCAATTTCAAGGGGGCTGGGCTTCGGGGCCACAGATGACCCAACGAGATGACCAGATGCTAGTCTTACGCGGCATGCCTCTTCCCCGCGGGGCGAGTGCTTCGGCTTGGCGTCTGGGATCAATGGCAGCAGCTGCGCCATCGCCGCTTGGCTGGTTCTGGCCTCGGCTTCTGCGCGCTCGATGGCCAGCTTGGTTTTAGTCAGAGCGGCGCCGACCATCTCGCGCTGCCGGACGGCCTCATCGGTTATCGCGCGCAGAAGCTCGACCTCGCGCCGTTCATGCTCAAGGGACGTTCTCGTTGCCACCAGTTCCCCGACCTGGTTGCCAGATGCGGCTCGCAGCGCTTCGATGCTCTTCTTCAGGGTCTCGACGCGCTTGTCGTCACGGGTGCGGGCTGCCCGCTCGTTCTCAATCTCCATCGCAGCAGGACGCTCAGCGCCGGTTGCTCGCTCCTGGGCCACTTCGGCCTCACGGCGCGAACGCTCCTCGGTCTCGCGCAGCTTTGCTTCGACTTTAGCCAAGGGTGTGCTCAACGCCACCGCCTGTTCGCGGGCGGCCTGCTCCCTGGCTGCGGTGGCCGCGTGGGCTACACGTGCAGCTTCGATCTGGGTACCTGCCTCTGGCTGCGGCAAGACCTGGCTGGCGTGCGCGCACGATTGCCGAAATGCGCAGGAGGAGCTCGTTCAACCCTGAATGTCGGGTCTTCGGCTCGAAATCCGTTCTACTAAGCTAGCACCTGAACAATTTTGACGATGGCGCCGAAATCGATGGGCTGACCCGGGTTGCGCACACCCGCTTTGAGGATTCCTCGAACAGAGCAATGGCAAACGACACCGATCGAAAGGAAAAGCTCGCGATCTGGTTATGCAAAGACGCACTCGAAGATCGGGTGCTGTTGAAGCTGGAGAACGCGAAGGCACCGCTTGACTTGAAGCTCTCCGGCGGCACGGCGAAGCTGTACGTCAAGCGCGATCGAGTCGGCGCTCCGCCGCCCTGGACGCGCATATTTACGTCCAGGCCAGACGTTCCTGACGAAACTTTTGGGGTTAGTCGCACTGTGGGGGCGGTGCTCGTCGTCGAACATGCGGGCCGCAAATTCGCGCTCTCGTTCGGTTCGGGCTTTCATTTGCTGCAGGGCGAGAGCGTCGAGAGAGATTTTGGGATGCGGGTTGCGTTGAACGCCATTGACCCGCGCAAACTTCGGAGTGTCGACAAGGCCAGTTACGACAACAATCCGCTGAATTCGCGCACTCAAAGCACGACAGAAGTTGACATCTTCGAGCTCCAGATGAACACGGATCTGGACATGCTCTACGCCGTCACCGGGTCGTCGCGCGTTCCCGAGCTCGGCTCGCAGGTGACGGGCCGTGACGCCCTGACGCTGATGGTCGAGACCAATCTCGACGGCATCCCCGCGATCCTGGAGAAGGCGCTCGAGCTGTACAACGCCGGACTGCCCGTTGAATTTGCGTGGTTCGACAACGTTCGCAAGGTCAAGAATACAGACGACATCTTCGTCCTCGACATGCTGCTGGATGACGCGTTGGCTGCGAGGGACGAAGCCGTATGGCTTGGCGAGCCCGAGATCGTCGACTGGGAGGCTCAGCATGGCTATTCCTTCGACCTCTACCCAAGGACGCCTCGCTACGCAGTCCTGCAGCTTTCAGATCTCGCGGACTATCTGCAAGGAAAGGGACGCGCGCTTTGTACTGAGTCCCTAAAGCTGTCCAGCGTGCATGCCAATGATGAGAACTTCAAGCCGCTGAAGGAGTGGTCTGCATACCGCTGTCTCTATGCTGAGCTGTCAGACGCCGACAAAAGATACGTCCTTCGAAACGGAACTTGGTATCAGATCGACCAGGACTTCGTTGCGTCTATTGATCGGGCGCTCGCGGGCATCGAACCCTACGCTTACGCTTTTCCAGTCTACGACTGCGAACGCGAAGAGCACTACAACGATGCCGTTTCCAAAGTTGACAAGGACGTCGCGCTCATGGATCAGCGCACCGTTCCCATTGGTGGCTCGTATGACAAGATCGAATTCTGCGACCTTCTACGCAATGGTACCGATCTGATCCATGTCAAGTACTACAGAAGCTCTGGCACCTTGAGTCATCTGTTCGCTCAAGGTTACGTTGCTGCTGAAGCCTTCGTCGCTGATTTGGATTTCCGTGTCTATCTAAACGACCTTTTGCCGGTCGCGCACTGCCTTGCCGACCCAACGATGCGACCCGACGCATCGCGGTACCGCGTTGTCTATGCGATCGCCACAAGCAAGGCCCTTCCGGGCGAGCTCCCCTTCTTCTCCAAGGTCACGCTCAGGAACGCGGTCAAGACACTTCGAGCACTGGGCTTCGAGGTGAGCATTGCTGCCATTGCCGTCGATCCCGATTTGCTCGCGAAGAAAAAGTACAAGCCTAGTAGCCGCGCGAGGTCCGCGGCGGGATAGCGTTGAGTTGGTGTTGTCGGATAGATTCGCATTACAAATGCAGATCTTGTGGGTGCCACGGACGGCCTGTCATGTAGGCTGGCACGCGCCGAGCCGCAGATTGAGATATCGGCCCGGCTCTGTGTCGGGCCTGTGGCTTCACCAGGTATGCCAGTTGTTCGCGAAAATTCGAGTGGCTTGTCGGACACGTGACGCGAAATTCGTTTCTATTGGTAGGAGTCCTTGTTCAACGTGGAACGGGTTTCCTGCGATGCATTGCCGCATCGCCCACCAAGTCTTGCCGTTGAGGGGCGCACGCCGTGGATACTTTTCGCTTCCAACATGAGTTCCGTGCGGTAGGCCACGGAACCTTCTTCACCGGACTTGTTGAAGCTCAGGATGGGGCTGCGTTTCGCTGGGGGTACGACTGCGGCTCCAGGAGCAGCAACCGCATCCGTGACGCGATCGACGAGCTGTCTTGGGAAAGGCGCTGGAGGCGCGACACGACGGTCGACATGATGGTGGTCTCGCACTTCGACAACGACCACGTCAACGGGCTCGAGCAGTTTCTCGAGACCTATCGGGTCAAATGGCTGGTGCTTCCTTATGTGGGGCTCAAGCAGCGCCTGGCACACGCCGCCTCCCTGGGCGATGAGGACATCTCATCCGCCGCTACGGCCGGCTTCGCGATCGATCCGATCGGCTACCTTGACGCGCGGGGCTTGTCGGGTCGTGTAGACGGCGTGCTGTTGGTACAAGGTGGCAGAGGCGACGGTGCGGTCGATGGAGGCGATCCGCTGCCTGATCCGACCTTCCTCGATGGCGTGCGACGCGACGACCGGAATGATGAGGCACCCGATCCCACGGACCCTGGGCAGTACCGAGACCGTGTGCTGGGTGGTGCCGCAAAAGAAGCGCGCGTCCTTCGTCGCTCTCACGGGCAAGTTGTTTCGGTCGCCGGGAGGTTTCCATTCGAGTTCGTGTTCTTCAACGCCGCGCTTCCGGAGAGCGTCGCCAACCGCTCCAGGCGGGATATGCGACAGGTAGCGCGGGACGTCGCCGCGATCTTCAAGCGTTTCGACGTCCTCACGGCTGGGCGGCAGCCGCGTCGAGGATGGCGGGCCGAGCTGAGAGCGTGCTATGACCGGCATTTCGGCGACTCGGGTGCCGAGCGCAACAACATCTCGTTATGCACGCTGATGAGGCCGTTGGCGAACGCCTACCCGTCTATCTGCCAGCTGTGCGACCCCTGGTGCGGATGTGAGATGGTGCGTTGCGTCAACCACTGGCACGCATGGCCCGAGCGGTACAACGGGAGCCAGGGCTTGCTGTTGACGGGCGACCTGACACTGGACGACGCCACGCTCTCGGAAATGCAGACCCATTTTGGCAACGCACGCTGGAACCAGTTGCAGGTCGTGCAGGTTCCGCACCACGGGTCGAGGCACTCCTGGTTTCCGGGCAATGCGCTCCGGTTTCCGGACCCTGCCTTCGTGCACTGTGTCCCATCGAATCCGGGTAAATATCCGCGGCCGCATCCGGACGTAGCGGCAGATCTGCGGACGTCGCGGGTGCTGCACGCCGACGACGATTCGCCGGTCATCCAGACTTACTTCGTTGACACCTGAGGTCGATTCGTCTCCTCGGCATCGAGGATGAGGCGCATCGCAGGATCTTGTTCGCGACAACGGCCCCGTGGCCCAGGAAAGGGAAGCAATGGCTCGAAAGGCAGAAAAATCGTCGAAGGCCGATACTGCGGATGCCGCTGGCGTCACGGGAAAGATTCCGGGGGCGAAGGCCTCGAAGGCGTTGCCGCCCTGGATGAAGATTCCGGAGCCCGCGGCTCGCACGTTGCGCGTCTACGCTTTGGATCCTAGCGCGGGCAACTTCGTCGGCAACATGATGAAGGTGGATATCCGCTGGGAGCGGAACCTGAAGCCCGGCCCAGTGGGGCGCCGCTTTGCGGTGATCGACTATGACGGTGCAAACAAGTGCTACTACCCGCCCGTCAATCTGAACGACCCTCTCATCCTGGCGTCCCAGGGCCTGGATCCGTCCGAGTCCGATCCCCGGTTTCACCAGCAGATGGTGTATGCAGTGGCCTCGCAGACGGTGGACAAGTTTGAGGCGGCGCTTGGGCGCTCCATCCATTGGCGCCGGGCCGATCGACCGATCGGTCGCGAGAAGCCGGCCGACCCAACCGACGACATCTGGGTGCTCAAGCTCTATCCGCATGCGATGGTGCAGGCCAACGCCTTCTACAGCCGCGAGGCCCAGGGCATCCTGTTCGGCTATTTCAAGGCCGCGGAACAGAACCAGGGCAACAACTTGCCTGGGCAGCGCGTGTTCACCTGCCTCTCGCACGACATCATCGCGCACGAGGTGACGCATGCCGTCATCGACGGCATTCGCACCTTCTTCACGGAACCTACCAACCCCGAAGTGCTGGCGTTCCACGAGGCCTTCGCCGATCTCACCGCGCTGTTCCTGCATTTCTGTCACCCGGACGCGTTGCTCGACACGATTCAGAAGACGGGCGGCCGCCTCTACCAGTTCGAACTCATGCCCGATGCCGCACCCGCCATGGGTTCGGCGCAGACCGGCAAAGCGCCCGCACGCATCCGCGGCGAGGAATGGGTTCGAAACCCGCTGGTCGAACTCGCGCAGCAGTTCGGACAGGCATCGGGAAAGGCACATGGGCTGCGTGCCGCGCTCGACGAACGGCCCGATCCCGCCGCCCTCCGGCGCTGCACTAATGACCCGCATGCGCTAGGCAGCATCCTTGTCGCCGCCGTGTTCGATGCCTACTTCTCTACCTACATGCACGAGTCGGCCGACCTGTTTCGCATCTACCGCGCCGGCGGCGCGCCCGTCACGTCGCCGGAGTTACCGCTCTCGCTCGCGAACCTGCTCACAGAGGCCGCTGCCAGGACGGCGGACGAGTTTTTTCAGCTTTGCGCCCGCGCGCTCGACTACTGTCCGCCGGTGGACATTACCTTCGGCGACTTCCTGCGCGCCCTCATGACCGCCAGCGCCGACCTTCGTCCCGAGGCCGACCGGTCCGTGCGGCAGATGCTGATGCAGGCCTTCCGCGTCCGCGGCATCTATCCGGACAGCGCGAGCTTCTTTTCGGAGGACGCGCTGTGCTGGCCGCGAGTGCCCGAGTGGACGAGGTCGCCCGAGCCTGAGGCGCTGCCGCCTGTCTGGGCCAAGCTCGGGCCGGACAGCAAGAAGCAGGAGCTGATATTCATGCTCCCCGGCGGCCGCACCCGGGAGTCCATGAATCGCAACGGCGACATCCTGCGCGAGTACGCATTCAAGAATGCGCGGCGGCTCGGCTTCGACGACGATCCGAAACTGCCGCCCGATCAGCGACCGTATGCGCCGTCATTCCATCAGACGTTCCGCATCGGCCCGGACGGGCGACTGCTGTCCGACATGGTGGTCGAACTGGTGCAGACCCGCCTCGTGCCGTTCGACTCGAAATTTCCCGAGGCCGGCAGCTTTCCGTTGCGCGGTGGCGTCACGCTCATCATCTCCGCACCGACGCGGGACGGCACCGGCCACGCGATCCCCCCGACGGTCCGGTTCGCGATTCGCAAGCCGTTGATCGGCGTCGAAGGGAAGACACGCGAGGAGCGCCAGCGCCGCTACGTATTGGCGGCCGGACTCGCGCAAGGCGACACCGCCGATCCTCGCAATTTCCAAGCGAACTTCAATCTCTTGCACGGAGGTGCGTGAAATGGTTGCGAAGAAGAAGACGACGGCAGCGGGAAAGGCAGCGATCTCGGCCGAGCAGGCTGGCGCCGGTGCGGCCAACGGATTGCGCGTGCGCATGTACAGGGTGGGCTTTGGTGATTTTTTCTTGGTGACCGTTCCGACCAAGGATGGCCCGCGGTTCATCCTGATCGACTGCGGCGTCCATGCCGGCAACATCGGCACGATCGGCGACTGCGTGAAGGATCTCGGTGAGGTCACTGGCCGCAAGCTCGCGCTCGTGATCGTCACACACAACCATGCCGACCACTTGTCTGGCTTCGCCACGCAGGCCGCGGCGTTCGCCGAGTTCGAAGTTGAGTGCGTCTGGATCACCAATCGCCTCGATCCGCACAACACCAAGGCGAGTGACCTAAAGCGACAGGTCACGTCGCTCGCGCAACATCTGCGGTTGCGCCTCGCGGCGCGCGACGATCCCGCCGGCAGGCAGGCGCGGGACATGGCGCAAAACGCACTGGGTGTGGCTGGCGGCAGCAATGATCAGGCGATCCAGGTCGTGACCGGCGGGTTCAAGAATCGGCCACCGGTGTATTACTACGAATCCGGCGACGAGGCGCAACTGCCGGCGTCGCTGCAGGGCGCATTGACGGCGCGCATCCTCGGCCCTGCCCCCATAGACGAGGCGACGGAATTCTCCGCGAGCGACAACAAGGCCGCGCAATACTTCGCTGCCGTGGAGAAGTCGGGGCTCCCCGATAGCACGGCGTTCAAGCCCTTCGATCAGCGCTGGCCGGCCTCCGCCGGCTGTTATCCGGCCGAGGCGTTCAAGCCCTGGTCCAGCCCCGAGGAGATGGAGGCCGCGCTGCACGCGGAGCAACCCGACGTGCTGGCGGCCGCGGCGAACACGATCGACGGCACACTCAACAATCAAAGTCTCGTCGTTCTGTTCACTTGCGGCGGTAAGAAGTTGCTCTTCGTCGGCGATGCGCAGTGGGGAAACTGGGCCTACTGGCTCTACGGCAAAGCCGTGAAAGGTCAAGATCCCGGCATCACAGCGGAGGCCCGAGAACTTCTAGCTTCCGTCGACTTTTACAAGGTCGGGCACCACGGCAGCACCAACGCGACGCCGGTTCCGGTTGTGGGCGCATTGCGGCTTCGCTGCGTGGGCATGTGTTCCACCGAAGCTGGCTGCTACGGTTCCGTCAAGATGAATTCGGAAGTCCCGCGCGGCGCGCTGATGGACGCGCTCGAAAAGCGGACGGGCAACCAACTCGTGCGCAGCGACTGGATCGCGGCCGGGGCTGCCAAAGCCTCGCCGGACGCACACACTCAGCTTGAGAAATTGCCACCGGAATTTGTGACTGGAGATCTCTTCATCGAGTACGAATTCCCGGATTAGCGAACAACACGTCGTCGTGTGGACGCACCGTTGCTATCGCCGGCGCTTTCGCTCAACCGGCGCTGTGATAGGAATGTCAAGACATAGCATTCGTGAGGCACATTCCAGTGAGATACCTTGGCGCGCTAGTCAATGGAAGGGTACTTAACCGCCTGCCGAACGGTCGCTCGCCGAGAAGTCTGCAAGCACCGGTTGTCGACCAGGACGGACGTACAACTGACTACCGCATTCGTGCATAGCGCTGCAGACTCAACGCCGTGGGCTTGCCCTCCAAATGATGCAGACCATCAGTAGCGCGGCAGCTCACATTCAAGGCCGCATGACCCCTATGCAGGCGAAAGCAAATCGCAGATGTCCACGCCGAGCGCGTGCGCGATGCGTTCAATGTTGTCGAGGGATGCGTTGCGTTCACTGCGTTCGATCGATCCGATGTAGGTGCGGTGCAACTCCACTTTCGCCGCGAGCACTTCTTGTGATATGCCCTGGTCGGCGCGAAGCGCGCGCATGTGTCTGGCGACACGATCGCGTGCTGATTCGACGTTGCGTCCACGGCCTCTCATAGAGCCGTGAGGTTCGCATTCGAGATGAGTTTGAGTCTACAGACTTAAAGTAGCATCTTGATGGCAGAGCGCGCGCTCGATGCGATTGGGTCGATCTCACTGCGCGCACTCCCCTGCCGAGGGGCCGCACCTGGTATGGCGAAGGGCCTTCAAGCCTTTTGTCTAGGCGACTTGATTTTGGCCTTTGCGGAGGGCGCAGTGGGTTCCGCTGGCGACGCGGGAGGCATGCGCTCGAGCATCGAACGCATGGTGTCGGCCTCGGCCTTGCTCGTCACGGCGCGCTGGCTGACTTCGGTGAGCTCCCGAGACGCAGTTTCGAGCTGATCCGCAATCTGGAGTCGGGCCGCCGACAGCTCCTGGATGCTTGCCTGCGCCGCGTCAAATTGGGCACGCAAACTGCCGAGCGCGTCGGCTTGCTCCAGCTCGACCTCGCGGTGGCGTGCGCCCTCCTTCACCGCCTGGCTGCGCACGGTTTCCAGTTGCTTTTCTGCCTTCGCGCGAGCCTGGCGTTCTTCGTCGATTTCCAGCAGCGCACGACGCTCTGCGGAGTCCGCGCGTGCGTTCGCGGCTTCAACAGCGCCTTGCGCCTTCGCCAAGTCGACACTGAATGCCGTTCGCATCGCGTCCTGACGGCTGACTAGTTCGTCGTGGTGCCGCTGCAGTTCCTGCATCCGAGCCGCGGTCCCGGCATGTGCGCGTCGTTCGGCTTCAAGTTCCGTGCTTGTCGATCGCGCGACCTCTTCCAGTCTCCGAATCTCCTGCCGAAGGACCTCAGCCTGAATCTCCGAGTTTTCGGAGGCGCGCCGGCAGGAAGCCAGGTCAGTTTCAGCGCGGGCGACATCGGCCCGTGCCTCGATGCGTACCTCGGCAAGTTCGGCCCGGGCGGCCGCACTCGCCTGCCTCCAGATTTCAGCAATGGCATTTGCGGCGGCGACCTTGAGCCCCTCCGGCAGGTCCGGATGGTCGATTTCGATCCGCGCTTTCGCTCGAAGCTCCTCCCAGAACTTGGCCAAGGCTTCGGCTGGGGCGCTCATCGATCCGCGCCGGGCGTATTGGTAGAGCTTGCTGGCGGTCGGGGTGATGCCGTGTCGAAAGAACAGCAGCGCGCAGACTTCGCGGTACAGCGCTTTCGTGTCCGAGAACCGGGCTTTCAGGGACTCGACCTCGCTCTGGATCTCGGTTTCAGTGCTCATTGCAAAATAATACAACGTATTACGTTGAACTTAATGAGTTCCGCTGAAGTCTCAGGACATAAAGTCCCATAATGTCCTAGATTTTGACGGTTCAAACCCAGTTTGTGCGCGCCGCCCGCGTCTGCAACGTTGCCTTGGCGACTCGCCAGCCGAGGCATCCGTTGAGCACGTGGGGCCGAACACCTTCACAACTCACACCAGCGCCGCATCCGTACCGGCGCGCATGTCAAAGAACTCGACGGCAAGCCAGATAATGTCGACCCGGATCCCCGAGGCAAGTCGCCGACAACTCGCCCTATGGCCCGCTTTGGCGCGCCGGAATCGATATAGAGGCTCGTGCGTCGAGGGGCGGAAACTTCAGCGCGACCGAGTCCGCCGCAATCGATTCGACGACATAGCCATTGTCAAGCACGGTGCCAGCACCGATCGACACGACAGATTCGCCACGACTCAGAAGAATCTGCTCGACACCGTCAGGGCCAGTGACTCTCCCGAGGAATCGGTATTCCTGCGGTGGCGGCGCGGGTGGAGCGGCGGCCACTGTGACCGCCTGGACTATCGGCACGGGTGCCGGTGGCGGTGTGGGCACGACGCCGACGAAAGGATCAAACGATGGTACCGCCGATGCAGCACTCGCCTCTTGCAGCGGCTGCAGATTCGCGACTGCGCTTCCGCTTGCCGCAAGTGTCGGTTGCGCGGCGGTGGCACGGGCAGACTGCGCGGCCGGCGCCTCGCCCGCGAGGGGCGCGCCATCGCTGCGGCCGCGCGTATCGACCACTGCGTGTGTCGGCCAGACAAGCGAGGCGACCGTTGCGAGTAGCGTTGCCAGGAGCCCCCATTTGAGTGGGCCTTGGAGGCGAGCAGCTCGAACGTGTTCGCCCAGTGGCGTCTCGCGCTGCGTGCCGGCTCGAATCGATCCTGTCATGACGGCTCCGCGCTGAGGTTGAGAGAGGTTCGGGTAGACGTCATTTCGACCTCACCGCGTCGCTGTCGATCGGCGGCATACGGCAGTCAACAGGCCCGAACGTCTGGGGACGCAACGCAAAGACAATCTGCACGCTGGCATCTTCAGCAATCGGCAGCGTCGCGCCCGCGCGCTTGAAACGCATGCTCTGCACTGCCCCACTCTCGAATCGCGACAGACTCTCTGCCAAGGTGGACTTGACGGCGGGATACGCGCCATGCAGTGCAACGTTCACGTCGAGGGTGGCTAAGGTTCTGGACGTCGCCGCGTGCGGTTCACCGCTGACGCTGAGCACATTCACGCCGAGCGCCTTCGAACTGTCCTGCAGCGATTGCACAAGCTTGTCCAACGATACCGACGACGGCAGCGACTGCGCATAGTTGAACTCAGGCGCGCATGCAGGCGCCACGGCCTTTTCGGCGTCGTCGAGCGCCAGACGAATCGCCTTCTGTTGCGCCAACTCGTGCCGCATTGCGGTTGCCAGCCAATGGTGCGCGAGCAGCGTCAGCGCCAATGCAGCGCTGACCGTCAGAAGCGCGCCGATTGGCAGCAGCCATCGAGAATGGCGCGAGAACATAAAGAAGTTCATGATCGTTTCGTCATGGAATCTGACCAAGAATGAGCGCAGACTCGGTGCCGCCCTGCGCCTGCACCCGTGAAAGCACCCACGCGGTGTGATCCATGCCCGCATTCAACGCCTGCAGATAGGCCGTGGCGACATCGGCGCTCGCCACCTCGACTTCAAGTTCGACGCGCCGTCCCTCGGCATCGATTTCGAGCGAGACGACCTTCGCGCCCGCAACCTGTGCGGATTCGATGCTGCGCAACACCCCCCCGCTGTCGAAGGTCGACAGCGCCATCCATCGTTTGGCGTCGACAGCAAAGGGGGGCGGAACGGCCGCCGACGCGGCCTGCGCCGCTTGCGCCACGAGCGCTTGGTCCAACCGGGCCTGGAGCGCCGCCGTCTTCGCCTTGCCCTCGGACAGTGCGAACCAGCCCTGCGTATCGCGCAGGCCCGCCCACGCCGCCAGCACGAGTACGAGCGACGCGAGTAGCCAGAGGCTCGCCACCGGCCACCGCGATGGCCGAGCAAAGTCGACGCGAAGCGTTCTCAGGACGCTGCTCCCAGTCGTCTGACCCACGGCGTAAACATCGCGGCTTCGGTGACGGGCACGCCATCAGCGATTTCCGGTGCAACCGCCCAGTCGAGTGATACGGCCAACGCGTCGTCCGGCGAGATCATCGCCGACACCAGCGTGCGTGCGAAGGCGGCGGATGCGGATTCGACGCCCTGCACCGGATACAGCGTCTGCGCTGCGGCAAAGCCGTAACCCTCTCCAATCAGGAACGTCAGCGCTCGGCCTTCGAAGACACCGAACGCCCGCAGGGCGGGATTGGCGCGCAGGGCGGCTGCCAGCGCCTCGGCCCACCAGGGTCGGATGCTGCTGGCGCGCAACTTCACGGATTCCAGGGCGCGATCAATCGCCGACAGGACGCCCTCCTCCACCACGACGGCCACGGCGTCATCGGCCCCGCTTGCGGCATCGACCGAGACGCGGCATGGCGGCGTCAATCCGCTGTCAGCGACCGCCACCAATTCCGCCAGATGCAGGCGCTCCTTGCGCGATCGCGCACCCGCGATCGCAGGGATGCGAACCGGCCGGCACAGCGACGCACCCAGCCAAATTCGCGCGCCGCGTGGAGCCCCCTGCCCCGACATCTGTTCGACCAGCGCCGCCAAACCAGCGGCGAGCGGGCCGCCGTCATGCCGCCACAGCAGCCCGGCGGCGTCGGTCATCGCGACATCGCCGTCCGACAGGTAGACGTCGGCCACGCCGTCGCGCATGTCATTCTTCCTATTGCCACCCGACCACACGCTTGACCTCCTCTGGCGTTGTCCTGCCCTCGACGATCCATCGCCCGGCCTGTTGCGACAGCGTGACCACGCCGTTCTCGGCGACGTGCGCGCGCAGTTGCCCTACCGCACCGTTCGACGTCACCAGATCCCGAAAGCCATCGTCGATCCTGTGAACCTCCGCGATCACACGGCGCCCCTTGTAGCCCGTGCGGCGACACGCCTCGCACCCGATCGCATGCGGCACGCTCGTCAATGGCATACCCACACTGTCAAGCCAGCGCGCTTCCCGCTCGGTCGGCACACGCGCACCAACACATTGGGGACAGACCGTGCGGACGAGCCGCTGAACGACAACGCCGTTCAACGCCGCCATGAAGCCGAACATGTCCAATCCGAAATGACGGAATCGGCCGGTTACGTCGAAGATGCTGTTGGCGTGGACGGTGGTGAAGACCTGATGGCCCGTCAACGCCGACTGCACAGCGATCTCGGCCGTCTCCGCATCGCGAATTTCGCCAACCAGGATTCGATCGGGGTCGTGCCGCAGGATCGAGCGCAGACCCTTGGCAAAGGTGAGGCCTTTGCGCTCGTTGACCGGAATCTGCAGCACGCCGGGCAACTCGTATTCGACCGGATCTTCGATCGTGATGATCTTCTCCATGTCGTTGTTGATCTCGGAAAGCACGGCATAGACGGTGGTTGTCTTGCCGCTGCCCGTCGGCCCCGTCACCAACAGCATGCCGTGCGGCAATTCCGCCAGGTCGCGGATGCAGTCGACGCTCACGGTATCGAACCCCAGCAAGTCGAGCGAAATCGATTCATCGGTCGTGCGCAGGCGGGACTTGTCGAGCAGCCGCAGAACCGCGTCCTCACCGAAGACGCTGGGCATGATCGAGACGCGCAGGTCGAGCGACTCGTTGCCGACGGTCGCCCGAAAGCGCCCGTCCTGCGGTACACGCCGCTCGGTGATATCGAGCTGCGCCAGTACCTTGATGCGCGAAATGACTTCTTCTGCGCGCCGCGGATCGTCCATGCGGGCCAGCCGTGTCAACACGCCGTCCTGGCGCAGCTTGACGCTGACACCGCCTCGATCGCACTCGAAGTGGACGTCGCTCGCGCCGGCGTTGAAAGCCGTCCGGATCGCGTCGTCGACAAAGCTCACGACCGGCCCCGAGGCCAGCGCTCCACCGACGCGAGCGTCTGCGGCGGCCATGTTGGCTTCGCCCTCGCCCAGCCAGCGCTGCATGAGCGCGCCCGGAAGCGCCACCAACTGAACAACGCCGCCCAGGCGTGCCGTCGCGCGGCGTACGCGTTCATCGTCCCAGGGATCGGCCATGCCAAGTCTCAGCACCGGGTCATCGCGCAAGCGCAAGGGCACCGCGCCGAGCTTGCGACAGGCCTCGAGTGCCAGGCTGGCGAAGTCGGTAACGGCCGCTTCCGCTTCAAAAATCGCATCAACCCCGGCCTCGCGCTTGAGCGCCGAGGCCAGATCCTGCGGAGTCATGCCGCCGCCACGCAGCAGCACGTCCAGCACGGAGCCGGCACCTGCCTGATGCTGCTGGCGCGCGCGAACGAGGTCGGAGCGAAAATCTGACATCCAGGCTTTCAGGCAAGTTGTCTACGGGAAACCATGACGGCAGCGTCGCGCATGATCAATTGAGGCTGCTGGCGATGTCGAACACGGGCATGTACATCATGACGACGACGCCACCCACCACCAGGGCCACCAGCAGCAGCAGGATCGGCTCGACGATGCGTGTGGCGCGCTCGACGAAGGTCGTGAATCTTGCGGCGTGTCGCTCCGCGATCGTCTGCAGCACGCGGTCGAAATTGCCCGTGCGTTCGCCGACGGCCAGCAACCGGGCAGCGACGGTGTCCGTCAGGCCCGCGTCCCCCAAAGCGACCGAAAGGCGCGCACCCCGGGCCAAGGCGGTGCCGGCTTCACGAATACCGATCTCCATGCGCTCACCCAACCCCAGCGTCGCGCACTGGCTCAATGCCTCATCGAGGGGATAGCCGCCCCGAAACATCAACGCGAGCGATTGATAGAACTTGGCGAGGCGGTATTGATCGATCTGGCGCTGCAGTGGCCCGATTCGCAACGCGATCGCGACGAACATCCCTTGAATGAGACCTCGTCGCCAGGCGATCACGAAGCCGGCTACCAGCACCGCCGCGCTCCCGGCGATTGCCGCGCCGTGCCGCGAAAGCGCTCCGCTCAGCGACACCAGCAGATGGGTTGTCGTACTCATCGGGCCGCGCAGGTCGCGGTACATCTGGGAGAACCGAGGCACCACGAACAACAGCAGGACGAGCACGATCAGCGTGCCCAGCGCAACGACGACCGCCGGATAGATCGCCGCGCTGACCACCTGCTTGCGCAGCTTCTGCAGCATCTCGTCGTAGCGCAGGTACTCGTCGAGCGCATCCACCAGGCCGCTCGTGCGTTCGCTGGCCGTGACGCCGGCAATGAGCACGGACGGAAACACACCCACCTCGCGCATCGCAACAGACAACGCCTTGCCTTCATGCAACTTCGTCACCAGCTCCGAATTCGCATGCGCGCGCGCCTGGCCCAGTTGCTGCGCGTTGACGGTTTCGAGTGCCTCGACGACGGTCATTCCGGCCGTGACGAGTGTGCGCAACTCCCTGCACCACCAACCCACGTCGAGGGCCGCGCCGCGACTCATCGGTCGCGCACGCGCAGCCCGCACGGGCTGGGTCGACAGCACCACGCCACCTTTCGTCTCGAAACGCTGAGCGAGCGCATCCGCAAGGCGGCCGCGGTCGAGCACGTCGATCGTGTCTTCGCGAACCAGGGACAGCGCTGGATCGAACCAGCGGACGGCGTATTGCATTCGTGTTGATTGGCAGTCGGGGGCGGAAGGATGAATGCGGGTCGGCCGCTCAGTTCGTGATGTCGGCGTCGTCGCCCGAACCACCTATGGCGCGATCGCGGCCCAGGCTCACGAGGTCAAAATCCTTGCCCCGCGCGCTCGGGTAGTGGTACGCGTAAGGCGTGCCCCAGGGATCGTTGGGAATGTCGTCTTTCAAGTAAGGGCCACGCCAGCGAGGGTCGCCGCCAGGCGAGGTGACCAACGCCTTCAACCCCTCGGACTCCGTTGGATAGCGGCCCATATCGATCCGGAATGACTCCAGCGCCTTGTCGAAATTGGCGATCTGCGCTTTCGCGGTGGTCGTTTCCGATCTGCCGATCTGGCTCAGGAAGCGCGGCGCGACGATGCCCGTGAGCAGACCGATGATGAGGATCACCACCAGCAGTTCGAGCAGCGTGAAACCAGCGGCGCGGACGCGAGGATGGGTGGTTGAGAGTCGGTTCATTGTTGAATCGGGGGAGAGAATTTCCAGTCGGAATAGCGGCGCGCGGGCGCCAGCACGATATAGCCCAGGTCCACCGGCCCGGCAGCCACCGGCTCATCCGGACTTTGGCTGTAGACGGCGACGATGTAGCCATCGATATCCCTGACGACCCCCCAAGGTCGCGCAGGGTCCAGCGGATCGGGATAGAGCCTGCGCAAGTGTCGACGCACGCCAAGAAAACGCGAATCGAGCACCAGTTCGTCGAGGGATCGGGGAAAGGTCTTGAGGGATCCGGGCGAGCTTTCCCGGAAGTCCGCAAGCGCGCGCGCATACAGCACACCCACACGCATCAGTTCGCGTTCCTGCTCACGCTGACTCTGCTCACGCCAGCGAGGGCCTGCCGCGGATAAACCCAGCGCGACGACAAATATCACGACCAGGAGCGCAACGAAGGTGAAGCCCGACTGAGATCGCCGCCGAGGTGAAGTTCTACCAGGACGCATAGCTGCTCCCATCCTGCGCAACACCGGTTGCCCCACTGTGCAGGTCAGCCACCGCGCCTGCGCCTTGTCCGGGCGCAGGGTCGAGATGCCATGTCTGGGCGCTTCCCGTCACCGGGTCAACAGGTACCTCGCGCAGATAACCCCGTGTCACCAATTCGTCGAGGGTTTGTGGAAATCGCGCTTGGTCAGCCTTGAACTGATCGATGGCAATGCGCATCGCTCGCAAGTCCTGGCGCAGTGTGACTTCGCGCGCCTGATCGATGTGCTGGACGTAACGCGGCGCGGCAATCGACAGCAGCAGGCCGATGCAGGCCAGCACGACCATCAGCTCGATGATCGTGAAGCCATCGAGACGCCGATAGATGCGTTGCTTCACCATTGCGACAACGGCACGCCGTTCAACGCTGTTCCTGCCGCACGGGAATAGATGTCGTAGACCTCCGACCCCGGCATCGGCTTGCTGGCCTCGCTCATGTAGCTGCGAACGCCCCAGGTCTGCTCGGGATCCAGCGCCGGATCGGCAAAGGGATCCGGCGGTATTCGCCGCAAGAAGCGTAGGACCTCTCCGTGATGGTTCGCGCGCAGATCGGGCTGCAGCAACGTCAATGCATGCAGGGTGGGCGGATAGGCCGGGCCGGTGGCGTCGGCTCCGGGAGGCGGCGCAATCGCGCCCGAGAGGCGCGCCTCATGGTAGGCGTCCAGCGCATCGCGAATTTCCCAGAGCGCTCGCTTGAGTTCGCTCTCCCGGGAGCGTTCCGCGCTCATCTGCGCCAAGGGCATCGCCATCGCCGCGAGCACGCCCAGGATGGCGAGCACAGCCAGCAGCTCCACCAGCGAAAATCCGTTCGAGCGCATGGAGCGAGGCATCTCTATTGGACGTGCACGCTCCACGCCAGCGGCATTGCCGGCGCGGGGAGCGGCCCCTCGAGGCCGATCGCTTTGGCGCCCACGAGCTCGACCTGCGTGTCGCCGGCTGTCCGCGCCTTGAATCGAACGTTGATCGCGGCGCCCTTGCCGATGGCCCCGGTGGCCTGGTTGCGAATCACCCCCACCCGCGCCGAGCCCGCGCCGTCGTCGGTCTTCGACAAACTGACTTGCGCTCCGCCCTGGCCAAACAGGTCGCCGGCGGTGGCATCGACGAATTGCAGGCGAGCGGGATCGTAGTGAATCTCGATCGGTAAACCTCGCAGGGCAACCGGCGCATTGAGCATCAGGTGCAAATCGAGCGTATCGCCCGCGTGCACATCGTGCGAGCCGTCCCACGAGAGCTTGGCCGGCTCCGCAGACACGGCTTGGCCCGATGCCGTATCCGGAGTTGCCGGCGCCGGCACTGCGCTCACCGGAACAGCAGGATCAACGGCGCCACCACGCAATACAGCGCCGCTCGCTTGCGAAGGCGCCGCAGGGGCTGGCGATGCTCGCAGGCCGCCTGGCGGACGCAACTTCGGCGCCGCTTCGGTTCCGACCCACAGCTCACTCTCGCTGGCGCTCGGCTGCCGCAAATTGCGCACGATGCGCGGCGTGATCGCGAGCACCAGTTCCTTGCGGTCGCCGTTGTCCAGATTGCTGGAGAACAGACGGCCGATCAGCGGCAAATCGCCGAGAAGCGGCAAGCGATTAGAGTTACTGCTCTCGTCCTTGCTAATCAGTCCTGCGAGCAACTGGGTCTCGCCATCGCGCAGTCTCAAGACGGTCGACGCGTTGCGCGTGCCGATCTGATAGGCCACCGTGCCGGACGATGTCGTGATTGAGCTGCCGAGCGAGCTGACTTCCAGCGCCACTTGGATCGAGACCTCGTCGTCCGGATAAATCGTCGGCTGTACGTCCAATTTCAGCCCCACGTCTACGTAGCTGACGCTGTCGGAAACAAAGCCGCCAGTCCCTGTCGTCGACGTGACGATTGGAATCTTGTCGCCCACAAGAACCTTCGCCTTCTCCTTATTCTTGACGCGAATCTGCGGGTTGGCCAAGGTCGAAAAGTCTCCGACCTGCCTCTGCAGGTTGACCGTGACGCCGCCCAGGCCCAGCGCAATGTTGTCCTTGGTCAGGCTGCGGATGTTGCCCAGCGTCAATCCACCAGCGTCGGTCGACGGCGCAATCGGCGTCAGGGAGAGCGACGTCGGGAACTGGATGCCGAGATTGGTCAGGCTCGTCGAACTGATCTCGAGCACTTCCATTTCGAGCACGACCTCCGGTTCGGCGCTGTCGTACATGGCGACCAGGCGTTCGGCAAGCTGGATGTTTTCCTGGCTATCACGAAGCGCGATCATGTTCGTTCGCTCATCCACGAAGGGGTCATGGATCTTTAACATCGCTTTCAAGAACGATGCAGTTCCCTTCGCATCAGCATTCGACAGGTAGAAGACCCGAACGATTTGCTCCTGATATTCGCGCTGCTTGTCCGCCGTGTTCGGATAGATCAGCACCGTCTTGGCATCGATCACCTTCATCGCCAGCTGATTGGTGCTCGTGATCAACTCGAGCGCGTCCTGCACGCGCGCCTGGCGCAGGTAGACCGAGATTCGCGTCTCGCCGTGCAGGTCACGATCGAAGACGAAGTTGATGCCACTCGAGCGCGAAACGACGTCGAGCACGGTGCGCAAGCTGGCGTCACGGAAGTCGAGCGAGATAGGCCTCAATTCGCCGAGCACGGCCTGCGAGCTGGTCAATAGCTCCTGCCGCTTTGCCATCTCCAGTTGGCGCTGCAACTGCAGCAGCCCATCGTGGCGTGGGTTGTCCTGCAGGGCCTGCGCGATGCGATGCAATGCAGCGTCGGTATCGCCGCGGGCGACAAGCGCCTGCGCCTCGACCAGCGCGTCTCGTTGCTGTCGTTCGATCGACAAGGCCGAAAGTTGGCCGATCAAGCGCTCATTGGTCGGATCCAGCTTGAGCGTGCGTTCGAGCCGCGCCTGCGCTTCGTCGAGCTTGCCCGTCGCGCGTAGAGCGCCGGCCTCCGAGACCGCTTGCGCGACGGCCTGCCCGCGCGCCTGGAGCAACCCAGCGCGCAAGGTCATGCTGTCAGGGTGGTCCTTGAGGCCGCCTTCGAGCTCCATGACGGCCTGATCCGCGCGCCCTCCGGCGAGATCAGTCTGCGATTGATCGCGGATCCGCTGCTCGGCGCATGCGCCTAACATGACGAGCGGAGCCACCGTCAGTGCCAAACGCAGACACCGCTTTGCGGGTGACAAATATCTCATCGAGATTCTGGGCGCACCGTATTCATCAGTTGCAAGTCGTCTTGGTCGTTGTGCCACTGATCACCGTGTAGTTGGCGGTACCGCCGGCTGACGGCGGCGGCGACGTTCCGCCAACACGAGGCTCCACCGGGCGCACCGCGAAATCGACTGTCGATCAACGCAGAGTCGGAAGCTTGCCTATCCGATCGCGGTTGGCAGAACTTTCGGCGTCTGGAAATCGCCTGGACGAGCCATTCGATACCAGAAGTTGTACATATAGACCAGCAGTACCGCTCCGAATGAAGGCTCCTGTTGGCAGTCCTGCGAGTTGTAAACGAACGGCCCGTAAGTCTTTAGTTCGAGCCGTTTCTGCGTCAGCTGCTCTTCCGCAAGATCCTGCGTTACCTTGAAGTCGGCCTTGCATTGCGTCATCTTCCTAGCGATCGCCACGCGAACCGTTGCGTTGGCCCACTGGGCCCATTGAAATTCAAACGGCGGCAACCGCTCTTGGTTGAAAGGTTGCAGCGCCATCAGCGGCCCCGCCGCCAGCGGAGAATCGCAGTCGAACAAGGTGGCGATCTCCCTAATACTCTTCGAATACCAGTTTGAATAAACCGCCGAATAGGTGCTGAGCTCTGTGAGCGAGTGCGCATCGGGCGGCGCGGCCAACAAGTTTCGGGAACGGAGCTCGGAGGCGACGAACGCCTCGGTCGAGAGATCGATCGAGTCGGGCTGCAGCACCGTCTCGGTAAGGTGCCGGCGCAATGCAGGCGCATCGGGGTCGTGAGGTCGCAGGATGTCAATCCACAGCTCTGCAGCCCGCGCATTGCCACTCAACTTGTTGGCTGCCAATATTCGTAGCGCGGCGATCGCAGAGTCGTCATCGGGTGCGGTGACGCCGTTGAACTGGCCCGCCAGATAGAGCGCGTGGTGCAACGTCTCCGCACCGGTCGATGACTTACTGCTAACGTACTTGAATGCCCGCTCGCGAAGCTGAGGATCCTGCGATATGTATGCCGCATAGAGCGCCAATTCCGGATCGACAGCATTCGGCGTAGCTGCGACTTTCTCGACGACATCATGCCGGAAGCGCTTCAATGCTTCCAGCCCAGTACCTGGGGAGCAAGACGGATCAGCCGCAACCGAATGGAGCGGCAGAGATATGGCCAAGCCAAGTCCGACCAAGAAAATCTTCATTTGGGCCCTCCGCCTAGCGCTTGTGCTTCCGCGTCGTCCATCTGGTGCTGCAACTGAGCTGAACTGGTCTGCGCAACCGGAGTGCTCGCTCCCGCAAGCGTGGCTTGCACGAAGGCCCCAGCCGCCAACTTCACGGTGTCGAAGAAGAGTTGCACGAGGTCTACTTTAGCCTTGACTTCGATCTTAACGGACGCTTCAATCTTCGATCCCTCGGGGGTCTTCAGGCTCAGCAATTTTTTGTCAACGCCTAGCGACGCTTTCCCAGTCGGGTCCGCGTATTTGTCTTTGTGGCCTTCCTTGAGCGTGACCTCGACCGACTTCTCGTGTGACTTTCCGTTGACCTTCACTTCCGCCGAAGCTTCAGCCTTGACCTCGACCGAGTCCCGTATCCCTTGATCGGCCTTCTGAGTCTGGTCGACTGCGGCGTCGTTCATCTGCCTCGCACGATTGCAAGGCTCCTGGCAAGTAGTGGGCACGTCGGGTTTGGGCGGCGGCTCCGGTTTGCTCTCGTCTGGCGCCGCATTGGGGTTCGAGGGCGACTGACCAAAGGTTTGCGTCCCAGGGTCGCCCTGATTTGAATTGTTCTGCACGCCCGTGTCGGCCGACGATGCCGTCGAGCCGCTTGTTGTTCCACCCGAAAAACCGTTCAGGTCATTTCCATAGAGGGCAAATTGAGAGATGCCGTTGCTGTCCATCGGGTTGTACCCCAACGGATCGGCGTCGGTCTTCCAGGTGTCAGTGCCGAAATTCTCGAAGCCCGTAGGATCCGTCGCGTTAAGCGGATTATTCAGCGTATACGAATAGCGATTGTAGCTCTGTAGGTTGTGCGGATTGGTGATCTCGGGGTCGGCCTGGATGAACATCCCCATGTTGGGGTCGAAGAGGCGGCCGTTCATGTTGGTGATGCCGATGTCGTCGAGTTGTTCGTGCCCCGTGAAGCCACGGCCCGTGCCGAAATTCGCCGCAGGATTCCAATCGAACACCAGCACGCCCGTTGCATCGTAGGCACCGTAGCTGTAGCGCCGCTTTCCGTAGGGATCGAACGCGTAACGCTCCGTGACCCGCCCCTGATGGTCCGTGGTCGCGACGATGCTGCCGAGGTGATCCTTGTGCCAGGTCTCCAGCTTGTTCAAGGCGATGTTAGTGATGACCGGTGGCGTCAGCTGGGTCGCCGGCAACACGGGAAGGAGCGAGCCTGTGGCGAGCACAGCTACCGTACGGCCGTTCGCGTTGACGTAGTGGCGCGCGCTGTACAACGGACTTGTCGCGGTGTTGGACTCGTATTCGAATTCGAGGCCCCCCGCCGAATCGGGATTCATATACCAGAGCGTCCGCGTGTTGCCCGCGCTCGTGTGCGTCTCCTTCAGCCGGCGGCGGTTCTCGTCGTACATCCAGGTGTATTGGACAGTAGAGCCGGCATTCGACGCACTCGAAATCATGTCGAAGCCTGTGTAGCTCATGTTCTGGTACTTGCCACCGGTCGCTGTCACGACGTTGCCACTTGCATCCGGCGTGAACGACGTGAAGACGGAATTCGCGAGCGACACCGGCATGTGCGGATGCGCGCCGCCCGCTGCACCATAAGCGAAGATACCCACGTCAGATTTGTAGAGAATGCTCCCGAGCGCGTTATAGCTCAACGTCACGTTGCGCGAAGTTCCCGGAACGCCCGGGGCGCTCACGGTGTAGTTCTGCAGCCGATTGACGCCGTCATAGCCGAACGCTTCGCTGACCGCGCCCGACGTCGGCAATGCCGTGGTGCCGTCGCCGTTGGCGTCCCCGCGCGACGTCAGATTGCCCAGGCTGTCCCAGCCATACGTTTCGTTCACCACGTTGGAGGCAGCGCCAGAGCCAGAACTGAGCGAAACGATCCTCCCCGTCGCGGGCTCGTAGGTCGACCTGTTCACGATGCCGGTAGCCCCGGTCTCCGATTCGAATTCTCCTTCCGCGTTCATCGCGTCCGCTTGCCACAGCACCTGGCCAGGAGACAGCGTGGAAGAGGTCTGAGACTGCGTGCCCGGTAGCGAAGCGATCGATGCGGTGATCGTGCCCGCCAGCGCCATCGATTGCAGAAAGCCTCGCGCCGTGTAATTCGAGACGACTTGCAAGCCGGTCGGATAGGTCACGCTGGAGATACGGCCGCTGGTCACGTCGTAGCCCGTCGCGAACGTGAAACTCGGTGTGCCAGTCCCGGTATCGACCCGACGACCGATCAGCCGCCCGAGACTGTCGAAGATATTCCTGCGATCGATCCCCGTACTTGTCGTGGTTTCGCAGAGCCTACCTGCACCCCGGGTGCACACGGCGCCCATGGGCCCCCCTTGCCCCTTGTACGCATCGAAGTACCAATTGGCGATCGATTCGGCTTCGGTTCGCGTGACGAGGCGGTCGAGCACGTCGTAGCTCATCACGGTCGAGACACCGTTGGCCTTCTGCGCCGCGCTCTGCTGTGCGACGAGGTTGCCGATGCCGTCGTAGCTGAATGTGACCGTGCCGCGATCCGGATCGTCGATTTCTGTCTCGCGGCCCTGGAAGTCGTAGATAAGCCTTGTCGTGTTTTGCAGCGCGTCGCGCGTCAATGACAGCTTGCCGAACCCGTCGTACAGCAGCGCCAGTTGCGCCCCGTTGGCATCCGTGACGCGAGAGATGTCCCCGCTGGCGAAGTGCTCCTCGGTCTTAGTCTGCCCATGATCGTTCGTCGTCTTCGTCGTCTGCCCGCTGTAAGTGAGCTGGGTCAATGCCGCGGTTCGCGAACCGTAGGAACCGTAGGACCCCGGCGTCGCGCCACCGAACATGACGGAGGCTGAGCCGTGCGGATCCGCACTCGCGACCTGCACTGAGCGCCCCATCACGTCGACGACGGTCTGGGTGACACCGACGTCATTGCTTCCCCCGGTCGAACTCGACACGCTCGTCAGAAAGTACGGCTTGGTCTGCAAGACCTTCGGCCCGTAGATGCTATAGACCGTGTCTTCCGCAACCAGCACTCCGCTTCGGCCGGCCGTCTGGAACGGCCCGTCGAAGCTCTCGGTGACGGTGCGGATCGCGCGCCCCAAACGATCGAAGTACGTCCTGCCGAACGATCCGATCTTCACGTCGCCCGTGTCATGGAGTTCGACTTGCATGAACATGGCCGCGCCCGCGGGCGCCTCGCCGCTCGAGAGCGTCGTCGGGCATTTGGTGCTATTGCTGCTCTGCGCCGCGGGTTGCCCCGCAGAGGTCAGCCAACAGTAATAGGTCACGTAGCTCGTGCCGTCGACATTGCTCGTGCGGACGACCCGTCCGAAATCGTCGAGTGTTGAGGTCGTGGTCAATCCGCTCACGTCGGTCGACGAAATGCGCACGCCGAACCTCGGATCGTCGAACATTGACTGGCTCTGCGACAGCGCGTTCGTTTCGCCTGTCTGACCAATGCCGGCGGCCACGGTCGCGGTGTAGTTCGTTCCGCCCACAACGATGAGTTGCGACATCGCCGCGTGCGCATAAGCGGTCGTGCGCGCTACGAATGACGTGGGCGCGACCGCGTTCGGGCATTGTGAGAGCTGGATCGAGTTGACCACGCCTGTCGCGGCGTCGTAGCCATAAGTCTTGACGTAGCACGACGACGCATTTCCGGGTTCCACGGTGTCCGTGTTAACGGTGCCGTTGCCGTTGTACGTGAACTGGTGGGTACGAACGTAGTCGTAAGTATGAGTAGGCACCTGCGCATTCGCGCCCGTCGCCCAACAACAGACCATCATCGCTGACATGCGCAAAATGCTATTCATCGTGCCTACCTGTTGCATTCATTTTCTTGATCGACACGCAGCAAGAACTCAGTTATGAATCGGCTTGCCGCTACCCGTCAACGCACTGGTCAGGGTCCCGGCGTTGGACTGGACCGTCAGTTGGCCTGAGTAGATGCCGGTATTGGGCGGCTTGAATCCCACCGTCACCGTGCAGGTGGCGCCGACCGCGAGCGTCGTCGTACAGGTGGTGGAACTGAAGCTGAAGCCGGTTCCTGTTACCGACGCGGCACTCGGAACGGTCATGACAACCGGACTCGAGCCAGTATTCGTGATCGTTGCCGGATGAAGGGTCGATGTCTGCGATACGAAGATGATCCCGAACGCAACCGGCGTGATCGATGCCGTGGGGGGTGCTTGGACGATCATCGTCATAGGGATCCCGGTCACGCTGCCTCCAGCGGATGACGTCATCGAAAAGGTACCGCTGTAGTTGCCGACCGCGGTCGGCGTCGTGACTGTCACCGCTCCGCACGATCCGCTGGCCGGGCAAGCAAGCGTTGTGGTTGACAGGGACGCTCCGCCTGTGAGAGACAGGCTCAACGTCGTGGGTGTCTGTCCGCCGTTCGAGATCGCGACCGAGGCCGAGACCGGTGTGGGCGCGTAGGACGTGTTGTAGTACAGCGTCGGCAGCGTTGAAATGATGGGTGCGGTGATGCCCGTGCCAGTGACGGAGAACGTGTTGGTGTTGTATGAAGCCGCGGACATGGAGATGCCGGTGCCCGAGTACGTCAGATTCCCGAAAGTCGGCGAGAATGTCACCACCACGTTGCAGTTCGCGCCCGGCGCCACGTTGCCGCAGGCGCCGGAATTGAACGAGAAGCCTGACGGTGCATTGGCGATGGCACTGTTGGCTGCCCAGTTGTAGGACGTGTCGCCGTCGTTGATCAGTGTGATGTTCTGGCTGGCCGACATGCCGTCCTCCACATTGCTGAACGACAGCGACGTCGGATTCCAATGCGGCACAGCTGTCAGTGTGGTCCACGAGACGGACGTCGTCGCTGGTCGTACGTTGGCGCCGACCGGTGCGAAGGTCTGCACGCTCGAATTGCCGGGGACGTTGGAAGCCACCGCAACGCCAAGGTTGCAACTCGCGCCCGGCGCAACAGCGGCGCAGGTGTTGGAAGACACACTCAACGGCGCCACAAGGCCCGGCGACAGCAAGGTCATTGCCTGGTTGCCGTCGTTGCGATAGGTCGCCGTCAGAGCCTGGCTCGCGGAACCGTACCAGACCGCGGGCATCGTGATTGTCGCGGCCGACGTCAAGGTGCCGATCGACCCGCCGCCCGTCGCGGCGAGCGCGATGGCGGCGAGCGTCTGGGGATCCGGGTAGTACGTCGTCTTCGCGAACGCGCCGCCCGACGTCGACTGGACGCGTGCGTAGGAGCCCGAGACTTGCAGGCTCGCCGCGTAGTTGACGCCGACCGTGGACGTCGACGCACTGATGCTGACGGTGCACGAGCCATTGGCCGGCACCGACGTTCCGCAATTGTTCGTGACAGCGAAATTGCCAGCATTCGCGCCCGTCGTGGCGATAGACAGGTTGTCGAACGACTCCTTGCTCGGGTTGGTTAGTGTGACGGGGACGTTGCCGCTGCTCGGTCCGACGGTGACGACGCCGAAGTTGACGGCGGCCGGACTTGCCGTCGAGGCCGCGATGCCAAAGGCGTAGGCCAACTGGGCCGTGTAAGTCGACGCGGACACGCCCTGCGCTTGATAGGACACGGTGAGCGTGGCGCCGTACGAGCCCGGCACGTTCGCCGTCCCCGTGCCGACGAAATTAATGCACGAAGCGCCCGGCGCCAGCACGGTTGTTCCGATTAGGCAATAACCACTTGAGGAACTGCCTTGATAGGCCCAGGTGCCCGCGGGGCCGGCGACCGCCGCACCGGTGAGAAGCACCGGAATCGTCCCCTGGTTACTCACCGTGTACAAATCGCCGGAATCTGAACCGGCCCCTACGACACCCCAATTCACTGCCCCAGCCACGAGCGACAGCGTCGGAGCGCCAGATGTCTGCGTCGAGCCGGCCGTCGTTCCTGCCGACGTCGCGAGCGACGCCGACGGTGCCACCCCCTCCACCTGTGTGAACGCACTCTGCCCGAGTATCCAGTTGCAGTTGACCTGGTCGCTCTGGCACGAAACATTGTCGGCAATGGTGTAGGAGTTGGTTGTGATGCGAGAGAAGGTGTCGGTAGTGCTTCCCGGCATCGCAGTCGTCTCGGTCACAGTCGTGGCATCGCCGTCGACCGTCATGCCGGACTTGCGCACCGTCTTGGTGGGCAGCGAGGCGCCGGCGGGGTCTCGCGCGGCGGTCTGCGTCCAGGCCAGGTAAGGCCTGCGGATGGCGTTGGCCGTCGGCGCGCAGGACACGCCATTGCTGATGGCCGCAGAATCCGCGTTGGCCACGGCGGTCTGGTCGCAATAAATGTTCGTCGTGCCGGTCAGCAGGTTAGTCGACGCGATCGCGGGCATCGCGGCGTTGTAGCCGCTGACGATGACGGGCATGCCAATGTACGGCACGACCTGGAAGTAAGTCGAATCTGTCGTGATGTCGGCACCGTTCGGGGCCTTGCGATCGTTCAGCACGCGCCGGAAGCCAAGGCTTCCGCGGCCGTTCAGATCGAGCTTCAACCCCTGGTACCTGTAGTCGGTCGTCAGGCTCGATCCGCCCGTGCCGATGCCAGTGTCGGTCTGCACCTGGGCGACGAACGTGCCGCGCGGTGCCGCATCCTGTATTGGTGCCGAGGCGGCATAGGAGGAGCCTCTATCGCTGACATACCGCGGAGCCAGCACGTCACCCGCGCCAAGCGTCGGATTACCGAGCGATGCATAGGTGATGCGCGTCAGTGCACCGGCGCCGGTCGTCACCGTGGACAACATGTCGGGCGTGGAGAAATCCGCTTTCGTATACAGCGTGTTGACGAAGGTGCCCAGGCCGTCGCCCTTTCCCGACTGGACGCCTTGCGTCTGGATCAGCTCGACATTGCCATGTCCGGTAAAGTCTCCGGATAGCACACCGCACAAGCCCACCGATCCACATAAAAATCCCAATGGAACCGTGGTCGAGCCGCCCAAAGAAAACGTCGGGTCTACGGAAAAAGTGCCGTCGCCATTACTGAGATAGAGCGTCGTCGTCGCAGTAGTGCCCCCATTCTCGTTACTCATCCAGGACAGCAAGTCCTGGCGGCCATCGCCGTTGAAATCTCCGACGATCGTGTCACGTGAGCCGCGGTTGTCGTACGTAAACTTGCTATAAAACCCGTTGTCTCGCAGCTGGTTCGTCGACGACGTCAGGTTGAAATTGGAGACCTTGCTAGGCGCCAACAGTGTCAGGTCCTGCACGGACATCGAATTGTAGGTGGGATCGGTGACCGTATAGAGCACGCTTGTCCGACCGCTGCCGTTGTAGTCAATCGACTTGGCATAGGCGTTATAGGGCGAAACGCGATTGGACGGTGCCGGCAGTAAGTCAAAATTGCCATCTCCGTGCGAGCGCGCTGCATAGTAGTTGCTGAGGAATTGCGACGAGAAGATGTCGATGACGATGTCGCTCAGGCCGTCGCCGTCGACGTCGATCGTCTGCGCAGGATGCGAACCCTGGCGGAATCCGCTCTGCCCGTCGGGGTGCAGCGAGAAGCCTGACATATTGGTCGACATCTCGGTGAACGTTCCGTCGCCCACGCCGTGGAAGACGCGGGTGCACACGCGGCCGACACACGGATTGGTGTACGGCGGCACCGTTGCCACAGTCGCTGCCACCTGATCCGTTGGGTACAGCGTGGTGACGATGTCGGCGATGCCGTCGCCGTCCACGTCGAGGATGTAGTAGCTAATGCCATCGCAGTTGAACGGACGGCCATTCGCATTCACGAGGCCGGTTCCTACGCAGCCGTAGATCAACTGCTGGAACCCAATCGATCCTCCATTGGGCAGCGCCAGCGTAATGGGTGGTGCGAACGATCCGTCGCCGTTGTTCATCCATATCTTCGTCGGCTGCGTGTTCGAACACGGATCGGATTGATTGCCGGTACCAATCGGAAAGCTCGGATTACTGACGCGAATTAGATCCGGAAGACCGTCGCCATTGAAGTCGGCCACTAGAGTCACGTAGCAGCTCAACGAGCCACCAGCGACATCCGCTCCGTACAACTTCTCCGTTATGTTGTATTTCGGACTTTTCGTGAACGTGCCGTCGCCATTACTCAGCCATAGCTGCGACGTCGTGTAGTCATCCCATACGAGGATGTCGTCCCGCCCGTCACCATTTGCGTCGAATACGAGTGCGCCGCTGGGCAGGAACGGCCCCCAGACCGGGAGGACTGCCGTGGTCATGTCGCCAACAGAGTGCGCTACATAGGCCGTTGAGCCACCAGATTGGTACGTGAATGTCGTGGGGGGCAGGCAAGCGCCTGCGCCATTGCCGGCGCAATCGGTAAAGGAACTGAGCAGCGAGCGATGCGTGTTCACACCGTTCACGTAGGCGAGCTTGTAGGTCGCGACTGGCACAGCGCTCGGACTCACGGCCGGTCCAAGCGTGCCGGTGTTGGGCGAACTGACGTAGGTGGCTACGGATGCAAGACGCTGCGTGCTGATGTTCTTCGCGCCATTGTTGTACGCCTCCGAGCCGTCCGGTATCGCCAACTGCGTGCGATCCACATAGCTGAAGATCACCTTATTCCCGCCATACTGGATCTCCTGGAGGTTCCACTCGTGGCCCGACTGGTAAGCCCCGTTGGAGCCCCATGCACGGTCGGTCTGCGAGTATTTGAAGTCGATATGGTTGCCGAAGACGTCCGCGATGCGCGAGACCGCCCAAAGCTGCGCGTAGTGCACGAGCGCCTGCGGCGGATAGAACGCGCCGATGGTTGCGTTAGTGTTCGCGTCCGACGTCGTCGGGTTGTTTCCGTAATCAGTGATTCGGCCGTTCTTCGACCACACGCGGAAGTACAGCGGCCCGGATGACGCATTGCTGCCGTCCGCGATGCCATAAGCGCGAATTCGCGCGTAACTGTCGTTTTCCGTCCGATATTCGGCAAAGGCTCCTACCGCCAGTCCGGGGCCGGCAGCGTCCGTACCGCCCGCACCAACCAGCGCAGCGCCCGTCGACGGAACGATCCTGACCAGGCGCTGGCCATCGAGGCATAGTTTGTCGCTGCTCGCCCATTGGACGCCCGACGTGCCTCCGCCAATCGAGCCGTCTGTTGCCCTGGTCGCACGGCAGCGGCTGATGACGGAAGCACCCTGCATGGCCCAACCGTAGCCCACCGGCCCGTTCAGACGGTTGGCGGAATACTTCAAGCTGAGTACCGGCTCGAGTCCACGCACGCCGGGCGGCACGGCGATCGGCAACTCATAGCCAGGCAAACCGGACGGCGACACGGAGACCTGTGCATGCGCCGTTGCGGCCATCAAGCCCAGCGAGGCCGCGCGCCCGAGCCGTCCGACGAAAGACCCGATGCGCTTGACCCAGATCGTGGGTCGAACGGCGAGCCACGAGGCAAAGATACGGTGATGGTCAACGGGGTTCATGCATCCTCTTCGATTCATCTTGTTTTTTGCGGCAGCCGTCCTGCAGAGCTTGCGACGGGAGCAGCGCTTCAAGCTGCAAAGTGCAGCTCTTGTTGCTTCCGGTGGGGACTGCAATGGGCCGGGTTCAAGCGGCCTGCGTGCAAACAACGCAGCTGATTGCCCGCCCTGCAAAAATCCCCCCGTGCAGGAGGCGGGCAGGACAACTTGTGCAGATATGCATCCGCGCGCAATTGACGCGAGACGAATTCGTAGGTCTGGCGAGAGCCCGAATTGCGCCTGATGCGAAACTGATCTTCATCGTCGCCGTCCCTTTCGTGTCATTCACACCAAAGGGAGGCGTAGTTCGATCAAAGAAGAACGAGACCAACAGTCCGCGGGAACTCACTCGCTGAGTCGCCGAAGACGGCCATACGTACTTCTAGGGCTGTCGTCGCGTTGGCCTTGACGGCTCGAATTGCGATTTGACAACCTCCTCCCTGCTGTTGAGTGTAGGCTGGTATGCGTCACTTGCGTAAAACTAGTTGATGGGAATCGGGTTTGTCCCAGTGCCCCCCCCCAACTTGTCAATCTAGCGACCTTGTCCCATGACGTGCAGCACGTATTGAAATCGGGAACTTCTTCGACGCCGTGCCGGCGATAGCGCTTCTAGATGCGGCATTGGCTTGTTGGCGCGGCGAACTTCGTGCATTGGTACAACATCGATCATCGCCACAGCGGCATCCGCTACGTGAGCCCGACGCAGCGCCATACTGGCAACGATCATGCGATCCTCGCGGCGCGTCATGAGCTCTACGTGCAGGCTAGTGAGCGCCGCCTGGCTCGCAGGTCGCGCGACACGCGCAACTGGGCACCGATCGGCGCCGTCGCGCTCAACCCGAAACGCGATACGGTGGTTGCGATGGCCACGGCCTCCGAAGATGTACAGCTGTTGGCTGCATGACAGAAGCAACAGCAACGGCTATCTTGACGCGTACCGCATGTATCGGGGTCGCAGTTCATCAACGTTTACTGGCAAGGCGCGCATCGGCCGGGCTGCGCCTGAAAATCGACTGGGACGGCACGCTTTGACGAGAAACAGCGAATGTGTCCGAAAGAAGCTGATGCAGGCATGAAAATCATTGCGAGCAGCCCGAGGCCGTGACGCTGCGTCGATGCACAGTCGAACAAGTCTTTGGAACACTGAAGTACTGCATGGGTTCGACGCATTTCCTGACCTTGCCCCTGCAAAATGGAGTTCTTAGCTCGCATCGTGAAGGAGCGAGAAATGAAGACCAAGCAGGTACACCCTCGAGTTCCAGCTGGAGGCAGTTCGGCAAGTCAAGACGGGGCGCTCGATCGTCGAGGTCGCCCGCGTTCTGTCCATGCCGAAGAGTAGTCTGGCCAACTGGGTGCGACTCGACGCGAAGGGCGAGCTGAGCGATGAAACGAAGATCGCCAGCGTGACGCCCGAGCAGATGGAGCTGGCGCGGTTGAGGGCCGAGAACGCCCGGCTGCGGATGGAACGCGACATCGTAAAAAAAGCGGCAGCGTACTTCGCTCAGGACGCGCTGCGAGGTACGCCTGGATCCGTCAAGTGAGCCGGTATTTCCCAGTGGCCATTAGCTGCGAGATGCTCGAGGTCAGCGCCAGCGGTTTCTTCGCCTGGTGTGCGCGCCAGGACGCAGGCAGTCGACAAGGCCCGGCACGCCGTCTGAGCGACGAGGCCTTGCTGGCGCACATGCGTGCCATCCACGCCGAGGTCAAGGGCGAGTACGGCTGGCCACGCATGCACAAGGAACTGCTGGCCCGGGGCATCCGCGTGGGCAAGGAACGCGTGCGGAACCTGATGCAGCAGCACGGCCTGCGGGCACGCACGAAGCGCAAGTTCGTCGTGGCCACCGACAGCCGGCATCATCTGCCGGTGGCCCCTGATCTGGTGCAGCGCAACTTCAGCCCGCCGGCCCCCGACCGACTGTGGAGTGGCGATATCACCTACATCGCCACCGACGAGGGCTGGCTGTACTTGGCCGGCGTAGTCGACCTGTTCAGCCGTCAGATCGTGGGTTGGAGCCTGCAGGAGCACATGCGAGCCAGCTTGGTCACGGACGCCTTGATCATGGCCTGCTGGCGCCGACGCCGTAAGCGCGCGGCGATCCCATCTTGAACCCGAAGTCGTAGCCGACAACGATCGTGTCCATGAAGAACATCATGGACACGATGGCTACGGACAAGAGGCGCACCCGGCGCAATCACAGCCCCGAACTGAAGGCCCAGATCCTCGCTGAGTGCGCTGCTCCGGGTACCTCGGTGGCGAAGGTCGCCATGGCTCATGGCATCAACGCCAATGTCGTGCACGGCTGGCGCAAGGTCGCGCGCGAGGGCACGGGCGCTGAGGCCGCGCCATTGGCGGGCTTCATCCCGATTGCGGTCGGGGCCGAACCGTCTGCGCCAGCAAAGGAGGCCTGCCACATCTCGATCGAGCTGCACCGCGCCGGCCTTCTGATGAAGCTCACCTGGCCGCTGTCGGCCATCGACGAACTGGCAGCCTGGACGCGCGAGTTGCTTCGGTGATCCGAGTCGACGCGCTCTGGCTGGCCTGCGAGCCCTTCGACATGCGTGCTGGCACGGAGACCGCGCTGGCCCGTGTGGTGGCTATCTTCGGCGAAGCCAGGCCGCACCATGCTTATCTCTTCGCCAATCGTCGCGCCACGCGCATGAAGGTACTCGTGCATGATGGGATCGGCGTCTGGCTCGCGGCTCGGCGTTTGAACCGCGGTGGCTTTGCTTGGCCGCAGGGGCGAACCGACACGCTCACATTGACGCGCGAACAGCTCGACGCCCTGGTGCTCGGCTTGCCCTGGCAGCGCTTGGGCGATGCCGGTGTTATCCGCGTTCTCTGACGCAATTGCCGCATCCGCCAATGGACCGCTCGCGCGGTTCGGGGCAAGATGCAGCCCGTGATGACTTCCGATCTCAGCCTGCTCGATGCAGAGCAACTTCGCGAACTTCTCGCGCATAGCCAGCGCGAGGTCGCGACCCTGAAGCTGCTGAACGAAAAGCTCACGCACGAGATGGCGGTGCTCAAGCGCTTGAAGTTTGCGGCCAAGTCGGAAGCGTATTCGCCCGAGCAGCGCAGCCTGCTCGAGGAAGCGATCGATGCCGACATCGCTGCGCTCGATGGCGAGCTCGACAAGGTACGGGGCAAGCCAGCGGCGGATGACGGCAAGCAGCAGCCCAAGCGCCAGCCGCTGCCGGCGCACCTGCCGCGTCGCGAGGTGCGCCACGAACCCGAGAGCACGACGTGCCGCTGCGGCTGCGCGATGAAGCGCATCGGCGAGGACATCGCCGAGAAGCTCGACTACGTACCCGGCGTCTTCACCGTTGAGCGCCATGTGCGCGGCAAGTGGGTCTGCGCCGAATGCGAGACGCTGGTGCAGGCGCCGGTGGCCCCGCACATCATCGACAAGGGCATTCCCACGACCGGGCTGCTGGCGCAGGTGCTGGTGGCCAAGTACGCTGACCACCTGCCGCTCTACCGCCAGGAAGCGATCTTCGCGCGCGCCGGCTTTGCCATCCCGCGCTCGACGCTGGCGCAGTGGGTCGGCACCTGCGGTCTGCAGCTGCAGCCGCTGGTCGATGCACTTCGCGAGGAACTGCTGACGCACTCGGTGCTGCATGCCGACGAGACGCCGGTGGCCATGCTCAAGCCCGGCAAGGGCAAGACGCACAAGGCCTACCTGTGGAGCTACTGCACGACGTCCTACGATGCCGTGAAGGCCGTCGTCTTCGACTTCGCAGAGACGCGCGCCGGCGAGAACGCGCGCGAGTTCCTGCGCATCGGCCGCGACGATGCGTGGCAAGGCACGCTGGTCTGCGACGACTATGCGGGCTACAAAGCGATGTTCCAGCAAGGCGTGACCGAGGCAGGCTGTCTCGCGCACGCGCGGCGCAAGTTCCACGAGCTCTGGGATCCGCACAAGAGCCCGGTGGCCGAGCAGGCGCTGAAATACTTCGGGTTTCTCTACGACATCGAGCGCGAGGCGCAAGCGCTTGAACCCGGCGAACGACGACGACTTCGACAGGAGCGGGCCAAGCCCATCGCGACCGACTTCCACGCCTGGCTGCAGGCTCAACGCGTGCGCGTGCCCGACGGCTCGGCCACGGCCAAGGCGATCGACTACAGCCTCGGCCGCTGGACGGCGCTCGTGCGCTACGTCGATGACGGCGCGGTGCCTTGCGACAATAACTGGGTCGAAAACCAGATCCGGCCCATCGCCATCGGGCGCTCGAACTGGCTGTTCGCCGGTAGCCTGCGCGCGGGCAAGCGGGCGGCGGCGATCATGAGCCTCATCCACTCGGCCAGGCTTAATGGGCACGACCCCTACGCGTACCTGCGCGACATCATGGAACGGTTGCCGACGCAGCCTGCCAGTCGCGTCGGCGAATTGCTGCCCCATCGCTGGAGCGCAGTGCCAACGCTGTAGGCTGCGAAGCCATGAAGAACATCGAAGCACTGATTGACGACGGCGGTGACATCACACTGGGTCAGCTCAGTGGCGTTGGCTGCGTGGCATCCGCCGCCGACAGCAACACCGCCCTGGCCATGCTCGCGCGCCGCGACGGCGAAACGCTCAACGCATTGCTCAAGCGGCTCGATCACGCCATCGCTCGGTACTACGAAGACGGCGAAACCACCGACGAGATCAACTTGCCCTGAACGGCGCCGTCGTCAAGATGGGATGGCCGTCTGCTTACCGAGCGCCAACAGATGTAGCGCTTGCATAGCCCGATCGCGCATGGTTGGGATGCCCAATGGGCGTCGCCCTCCATTTGCTTTCGGGATATAGACCCGACGAAGCGGCCTTGGCTTGTAGCCCTTGTGTTGCAAGGAGCCGAGCGCCTGCTGCTTGTCGTCCGGGGTACTCCATGTCTGCCGATCGATCCCCGGAGTCTTGCGACCCCGGTTCTCGGTGACCCGTTTGATCGCCAGAGCTTTCGCACTGGTGGAGCGGGTCAGGAGTCTCTGCAGGCGTTTGACGTCACGCCATTCACCTGCTTTTGCTGCCTTCGCGATTCTTGCCTGCAGCCTACCAACCGTCTCGTGCACAGTCTGCCACGGGATCCCGTGCCAGTGTGTCCAAGCGGTGAAGGCGACATCGCAATCGCTTGCGTCCATATCAACCTCCGTTGAAGTGGAGCGGGCGATGGGAATCGAACCCACGCTATCTGCTTGGGAAGCAGAAGTTCTACCATTGAACTACGCCCGCCCAGTCCCCTCAGGGTCTGACGCATCCGCGAGGATACCTCATAGCCGAGGGCCGGTCGTTTGCAAGCCCGTCTCTCGACAGGCCACCAAGTGGAAGTCAGCACCCTTTCGGGTCGGGGCGATCGTTGCATCCCCTATCGGCGCCGTTACAGCACCGCATTCGCTTTTTCCACGATCCTTTACCCGCCAACGTTTCACCCACTCTTGCGAGAGGACTTGTCGCCACCGAAGTGACGACACGATGACGGGCTTACCCTGTTCCGCACACAGAGCAAGAACCAGGAGGGTTCCGCCTTTCTGCCGGTGGTCTGAAATCAGCGTGTCCGTACCAAGCAAACGGACAACCGACCACATACCTTTTGGTCAGAGCGATGCAGGGCAAGCCCTGCGCAGTCGATTTCGCTCTCTCAAGCTTGACGACATTTAGATGGCGGTTCGCTTTCGCTAACCCTTTGGTTCAGCCTAGCGCCTCATCCGGATTTCGACTTCCAGAATCACAGGGGATCCTCGCGGACTCCCTGCCCTGCAAAGGGGCTGCATTGTTAGTGCGCTCAGCACGAGGTCGTTACCAACCCCGCACCGCACCTAGGCTACTGACGGCTGAACGTCAGGTCGCATCCCGGCAAGCCGGTGCGACAACTCGATGTACGGCTTCTGCCGCGTCGTATGGATGTGCTCCCGAGGCAGCTGCCACGGGAGTCATCGTATTCATGAGAAAAGGAACACCGCGAAAGCGTTCTCCATCGGACGATGGAGCTGTGGCCACAGCTCAAACTTGCGAAGGCCCATTACAGGCGCTACCGGATAGGCAACGCCATTGGATTGAACCTCCGGATCAGCGCAAACTGATCGACGCTTGATAGGCCACGACTTGGCGCGGCAATCGGATGGTCCCTCGCGGGAATGGTCCGACTCCATGGACGGCCGAGGCCGTCGTCTCATGATAGGCCGCCAGCGAGGCGACGATGCCGCCGAGGGAGGCGACTCGAATTTAGCACGGTTGCGCCGTGCGTCGTTTCGAGGACGACGCGACCTTTTCAGGTCGCACGCTTGGGAAGCTGCCGTTCTACCATTGAACTACACCCGCAGCGTGGCGCGATTCTAGCCCGGACGACCGTGCGCTGGCGCAACGCCTGCCCGCGTGCGGCGCTGCACCGGGACGATCAGTTCGCGCCGAACTTCACGTCGAGGCCGGTGAACAGCCCGACGTCGTTGGACTTCGTGCCCTCCGGCGGCCGGTTGTTGTAGGCATCGGTCAGCCCCACGTTCAGGCTGAGCGTGCCGCTCATCGCCATCGACTGGCCCGCATTGAACTTGGCCAGGAACGCCTTGTCGCCGCTGAGGCCGGTGCGCAGGTTGAGGTCGACCAGCTTGTCGGCTTCGAAGCCCAGCTTGCCGAACACGAACACCTGCGTCGACACGTTGTAGTCGTATTCGCCGGACAGGTTCCAGAGCTGGCGCTCCTGGAATGGCGCCGGCCCTGCGGCGGCGGCCGTGAAGCACGCCGCCGGAGCCGGGTCACATCAGCTGCAGGACTTGCCGTGGTCCGCGTGGTTGCCGGCGGCCTTCGCGGCGTCTTCGGTCATGTAGGAGCCCTGCTTGGTCTTGCCGTAGTACTTGGTGCCCGAGCAGTGATAGACCTTGGAGCTGGAGTTGACCCAGACCATCATGCCGGGGCCGCCGCCTGCTGCAGGCGCCGCGGAGGCCGTCGTGGCCGTGGCGGGCTTGGCGGGCTTGGCCGCCGTCGCAGTGGCGGCCGTCGCGGTCGCGGCCGGCGCGGCGGTCGCGGTCGTCGCGGCTGCGGGCGTCGCGGCGGCGGCCGGGGCGGCAGCGTCGCCGCCCATCCAGGTCTTCACGCCCTTGTGGCCGGCGCAGGCGCCCTTCTTGGTCGCGTTCGTCGTGTACGTGCCGTCCTTGCACAGGCCGGTCGAACCCGCCGGAGCGGAAGCGGCGGCTGCCGGCGTGGCCGCGAAGACGCCGGATGTCGCCATCAGGCCGAGGGTCAGAGCGATGAGGGAGGCAGTTGCTTTCATGTGTGCTTTCTTGGAGTCGACGGTCCGGAGACCGGGGCATGGAAGGAACGCGCACGTTGGCGCGCGAACGGGCTCGTGTCGAAGCAGGATCGCACCCACCCTGGCATGTGCTCGCACCGCCACGGAGGAAGAGTCCCTCGAAAGTCGGCAACCCCGTGAAGAATTCGACGCGAGGCCGCCGCTGCAATCGTTGGATTGCTTGACAACGCCGCACATCGTGGGGCGACGAGGCGACTACGGGCGTGTCAGTTTGTGCGCTGGGTGCCATTTGTCGCAACTCGGGCACAAGACGTCGCCTGGCCGCGACAGTTGCGGCATTCAACGAAGGCTTGGCGCAAGCTTTCGCCCGGAATGCCGTGCCTTGCGGACGCCGCCACCCGCCGCTCCGAAGCACCCACGCAACGAACGCCGCAGCGACGCGCCCGCGCCGGTCTGCGCGCTGCCCTTCCGGCGCGCCGCGGCCGCTCAGGAGAACGCGGCGTGGCGCATGTCGGCCGTCTTGAACGCGGCGACCAGCGCCAGCAGTCCGGCGGCCTGCTGCTTGAGGCTTTCGGCTGCGGCGGCGCTCTGCTCCACCAGCGCGGCGTTCTGCTGCGTGCCCTGGTCGATGGCCGCCACCGCCGTGTTGACCTGCAGGATGCCCGTGGTCTGCTCGGTGGACGAGGCGTTGATCTCGCCCATCAGGTCGGTCATGCGGCGCACCTGGGCGACGACGTCGTCCATCGTCGTGCCGGCCTCGCCGACCAGCGTGGAGCCGGCCTCGACCTTGTCGACGCTGTCGCCGATCAGGCCCTTGATCTCGCGTGCGGCCTGCGCGGAGCGCTGCGCCAGGCTGCGCACCTCGGAGGCGACCACCGCGAAGCCGCGGCCCTGCTCGCCGGCGCGCGCCGCTTCCACCGCGGCATTGAGCGCGAGAATGTTGGTCTGGAACGCGATGCCGTCGATCACGCCGATGATGTCGGCGATCTTCTTGCTGGACGCGCTGATCTCGCTCATCGTCGCGACGACGCGCTGCACCACCTGGCCGCCCTTGCCGGCGACGTCGGCCGCGGCGGCGGCCAGCTGGCCGGCGGCGCGCGAGTTGTCGGCGCTCTGCTGGACGGTCGTGGTCATCTGCTGCATCGAAGCGGCGGTCTCCTGCAACGCGCTGGCCTGCTGCTCGGTGCGGCTCGACAGATCCTGGTTGCCCGACGCGATCTGCGACGACGCGGTGGCGATGCCCTCGGCCGACTGGCGCACCTGGCTCACCATCGTCACGAGACTGCCGTTCATCCGGCTCAACGCGGCGAGCAGCTGGCCCGTCTCGTCCTTGCGATCGACGACGATGTGGGAGCTCAGGTCACCGGCGGCCACGGCCTCGGCCAGCACCACGCAGCGCTCCAGCGGACGGGTGACCGCCGACGCGAGCATCCAGCCCATGGCCAGCGCGATCAGCACGGCCGCGCCGCACACCGCGGCCAGCATCGTGCGGTCGCTGGCGTAGCCGTTCTCGGCGTCCTTCACGCGCTGACGCGACAGTTCCTGGTCGTAGGCGATGTAGTCGTCGGTGGCCTTCAGCAACGCGGCCAGCAGCGGGCGGCAATCGGCGTTCATGCGGGCGATGGCGGCATCCTTCTGGTTCGCCAGCGCCCTGCCGACGATGTCGCGGGCCACCGGCCCGTACAGCCCCTCGACGCGCACGATCTCGGCGAACAGCGCCTGGTCGCGCTCGCTCACGTCCGATGCCGCCGCAACGGCCGCCTTGAGCTTGTCGAGCGCGCCGATGACGTCCGCGTCGGCCTGCGTCACGGCGGCCTTCTCCAGCTCGACGTCCTTGCTCTCGGTCACCAGCACCAGGTTGCGCGCCGCGATGGCGCGTCGCATGGCGGCGCCGCGGATGTCGGTGGCCAGCCGCTCGCGCGTGCCGACGCCCGACAGGTAGTTGGCAAAGCGGTCGTTCGAGCTGCCCAGCGAACGCAGCGACAACGCCGAGACAACCAGCACGATGGCCGCGATGAACGCAAAGCCGAGCATCAACTTGGGCTTCACGCGCAGGTTGGACAGATTCATTGCAGAGCTCCCGGGTTGGTCTGCTCTGTTATCGGAGACTCGGCCGGGCAACGCAGTGGGGAGAAGCGGACACGGACGTCGAGAACTCCCCACGAGACGACGCGACAGTCAGCGAAAGAACGCGCTGGGGGGCTCGCCGAACTGGCGCTTGAACATCGCCGCGAACGCGCTGGGGCTGTCGTAGCCGAGCGCCAGCGCCACGTCGACCACCTTGTCGCCGACGGCCAGCCGTTCCAGCCCGTGCAGCAGCCGGGCCTGCTGGCGCCACTGGCCGAAGGTCATGCCCGTCTCGCGCGCGAACAGGCGCTGGATCGTCTTCACGTCGATGCCCAGCGTCGCGGCCCAGTCGGACAGCGTCGAGAGGTCGTCGGGCTGTTCCGCGATGCGCGTGCAGATGCGGCGCAGCCGCTCGTCGGCCGGCTGCGGCAGGTGCAGCGGCAGCACCGGCAGTGCATGCAGCTCATCCACCAGCAGGCGCATCAGGCGGCCGTCGCGCGAGTCCGCTGCATACGGCGGTTCGACCTCGGTCGCCGCCCGGATCAGCTCGCGCAACAGCGGCGACACGCCCACCGCATGCGCGACCACCGGCAGCTGCGGCGCGGCGTCCGGCCGGATGTAGAGGCTGCGCATGTGCACCACGCCGACGCAACGGATCAGGTGCGCCACGCCGGCCGGCATCCAGATCGCCCGCGTCGGCGGCACGATCCACTGCCCGCCCTGCGCCGCCACCATCATCACGCCGTGCACCGCGTAGACCAGCTGGCCGCGCGCGTGCACGTGCCAGTCGACGACGTGACCTTCGGGATAGTCGGTGGCGCGCGTGAACACCGGCAGCTCGCTAGCGTCGATCGTGGCGAGGATGTCGGGGTTCAGGAAGGCGTCGCGGCGCGGCATGGGGATCTCGGCGTATGTCCGTTTCGCGCGGATCGGAGCCCGAACGGCGCGAGACAGGCATGGATCGTATCTCTAACATCCGTCGTCCGCACTGTCCTTGATACCGCTCAACCATGTCGTCCAACGCCACCACCGCCCTGCCCCGCCCGGCCCAACGCAGCGGAGCCTCCTTCCGCGTGCTCGGCGCGATCAGCACCGCCCACCTGATCAACGACATGATGCAGTCGTTGATCCTGGCGATCTATCCGATCCTCAAGGGCGAGTTCTCGCTGAGCTTCAGCCAGATCGGCCTGATCACGCTCACCTACCAGCTGACCGCGTCGCTGTTCCAGCCGCTGGTGGGCCTGTACACCGACCGCAAGCCGGTGCCCTACTCGCTGCCGGTGGGCATGACGTTCACGCTGCTGGGCCTGGTGCTGCTCGCCTACTCGCCCAACTTCGGCTCGGTGCTGCTGGCCGCCGCGCTGGTGGGCACCGGCTCGTCGATCTTCCACCCCGAGTCGTCGCGCGTCGCGCGCATGGCCTCGGGCGGCCAGCACGGGCTGGCGCAGTCGGTGTTCCAGGTCGGCGGCAACACCGGCAGCGCGCTGGGGCCGCTGGTGGCCGCGGCCGTGATCGTGCCGCACGGCAAGAGCAGCGTCGCCTGGTTCGGGCTCGTCGCGCTGATCGGCATCGCGCTGCTGTCGCAGGTCAGCCGCTGGTATGCGACGCACCACGTCGCCGCGGCCAAGGGCGCGCTGCGCGCCACGGCGTCGACGCTGCCGCGCGGCAAGGTCACCGGTGCGGTGTGCGTGCTGTTGCTGCTGATCTTCTCGAAGTACTTCTACATCGCCAGCATCAGCAGCTTCTATACGTTCTACCTGATCGGCAAGTTCGGCCTCGACGTGCAGTCCGCGCAGATGCACCTGTTCCTGTTCCTCGCGGCCTCCGCCGCGGGCACGCTGATCGGCGGCCCGGTGGGCGACCGCATCGGCCGCAAGCCGGTGATCTGGGGCTCGATCCTGGGCGTCGCGCCGTTCGCGCTGGCGCTGCCCTACGTGGGCCTCGCCTGGACGACCACCTTCACGATCCTGATCGGCCTGATCCTGTCGTCGGCGTTCTCGGCCATCCTGGTCTACGCGCAGGAGCTGATCCCCGGCAAGATCGGCACGGTCTCGGGCCTGTTCTTCGGCTTCGCGTTCGGCATGGGCGGACTCGGCGCCGCGGCACTGGGCATGCTGGCGGACGCCACCAGCATCGATTTCGTCTACCGCGTGTGCGCTTGGCTGCCGCTGCTGGGCGTGGTGGCGATCCTGCTGCCCAACGTGCGCAAGCCCGCGCACGCGTGACGCGCGCACATGCGGATTCCGAGCATCGTTATGCGCCCGGTCCGCCGCTGAGGCCTTGAGCGAGCCCGTAGGATCGAAGGCTGTCCCCAAGCTTTCGAAAGATCCCGCATGCGCCTGCTCCGTCGTTCCGTCGTCCGTTCCCTGACCCTGGCGGCGCTCGCGTCCGCCGCGTTGGCCGCGCAGGCCGCGCCGATCACCTTGCTCAACGTCAGCTACGACGTCGCGCGCGAGTTCTACAAGGACTACGACACGGCCTTCATCGCGCACTGGAAGCAGGCCGGCGGCGAGACGATCGTCGTCAACCAGTCGCACGGCGGCTCGAGCAAGCAGGCGCGCAGCGTGCTCGACGGCCTCGAGGCCGACGTGGTCACGATGAACCAGGCCACCGACATCGACATCCTCGCCGACCGCGGCGCCCTGCTCCCGGCCAACTGGGCCACGCGGCTGCCCGACAACAGCGCGCCCACGACGTCGGTGCCGGTGATCCTGGTGCGCAAGGGCAACCCGAAGGCGCTGCACGACTGGCCCGACCTCGCGCGCGCCGGCGTCAGCGTCGTGATCCCGAATCCGAAGACCTCGGGCAACGGCCGCTACACCTATCTGGCCGCCTGGGGCAGCGTCGTCAAGGCGGGCGGCACGCCGGCGCAGGCGCGCGAGCTGGTGGGCAGGATGTTCGCCAACGTGCCCGTCTTCGACGGCGGCGGCCGCGCCGCCACCACCACCTTCGCGCAACGCAACATCGGCGACGCGCTGGTCACGTTCGAGAGCGAGGTCGACCTGATCAAGGCCGAGTTCGGCGACAACTTCGAGGTGGTGTATCCGAAGCGCACGATCCTGGCCGAGAACCCGGTGGCCGTGGTGGACAAGGTGGTCGACCGCAAACACACGCGCAAGCAGGCCGAGGCCTACCTCGCGTGGCTCTATTCGGACGCAGGCCAGGAGATCGCCGCGAAACACGGCCTGCGCCCGCGCAACGAGAAGATCCTCGCGGCGCACGCGCAGGCGTTCCCGAAGGTGGCCACGTTCACCGTGGACGAGGTGTTCGGCAACTGGAAGCAGGCGCAGAAGACCCACTTCGACGACGGCGGCACCTACGACCAGATCCTGGCCGCGACGCATCGCCAGTAACTAGCAAGACTTGGCCAGCCACTCGATGAAGCGATCCAGCGCCGGCGTGGCGCGCGCGGCCTCGGGGTGGTTGACCATCAGCGCCACCGCGTACATCTTGCCGCTGGCGGCCTGCACGTAGCCGGCCAGCGCGCGGGTGTCGAGCAGCGTGCCGGTCTTGAGGAACGCGTGGCCCTCGGCCGCGGTGCCCTGCATGCGATGCTGCAGCGTGCCGTCCATGCCGGCCACCGGCAGCGACAGCAGGAACTCGCGCAGGCGCGGCGCGTGCCACGCGTTGGCGAGCAGGTGCGCCAGCGCGCGCGGCTTCGCGCGTTCCCCGCGCGAGAGGCCGGAGCCGTTCTCCACCTGCACGTCGCCCGCGGCCAGGCCCTGGCGCAGCAGCCACTCGTGCATGCGCGCCTGCGCGTCGGGCAACGTCGCCGCGCGCAGCGGAAAGCCGCGCGACAGCGCCAGCATCAGATGGCGCGCGGTCACGTTGTTGCTGGACTTGTTCATGTCGTGCAGCACCACCGGCAACGGCTCCGACAGATGCACGGCCCACGGCAGCGCGGGCTTGCCGTCCGGCCCGTTGGGGATCAGCGTGGCGCCGACCTGGCGCGCGCGTTCCACCACGCTGCCGCTGAGCGCGCCGCCGGCCTCGGCCCACAGGCCGGCCAGTGCGCGCGTGGTGAACTGCGCTGGCGCATCGGGCACCAGCACCAGCTCGCGCCGGCCGCAACTCGCGCTCCATGAGCCTTGCACGTCGAGATGCTGGCCCGCCGCGTCGTCCACCAGGCGCGCCGTGGCCGAACAGCCGCCGTGCATCGTGACCTTGTTGGCGATGCGCACGCCGGCCAGCGGCGGCTGCAGATCCACCGCCGCACGCGGGCCGCGCGCACTGTCGATGCCGACGTGCAGCAAGCCCTCGTCGATCGCGAACGCATCGGGACGCACGTGGTACGCGCGGCCCGTGCTGGGCGGCGGCGTGTTGGCGAAGTCGCCTTCGTTCAAGTCGAACGCATAACGGTCGAGCACGATGTTGCCGGCGATGCGCTGCAGTCCCTGGGCACGCAACTGGGCGAACCACTCGCGCAGTTCGGCCGAGGTCAGGCGCGCGTCGCCGCCGCCGACGATCAGCAGGTCGCCCAGCAGCGTGCCGTCCACCAGCGCGCCGCGCAGGAACGCGAACGTGCGCCAGCGGAAGTTGACGCCCAGCAGGTCCAGCGCCGCCAGCGAGGTGACGACCTTGGTGGTCGACGCCATCGCGTAGCTGGCCTCGGCGTTGACCGCCACCAGCGGCGTCTCGTTGTCGACCGGCCGCACGAAGGCACCGAAACTCGCCAGCGGCAGCCCGCTGGCGCGCAGGAAGGCCTCGCCCGCCTGCTCAGCCGTGCCGCGGCGCAGGAGGCCGATCGGATGCCCGGCCACGCCCGGCGCCTGGAGCGCGCGCGCAAGCGGAGAAACGAGGCTCGTGCCCGCGCCGGCCGCCAGCAGACGCCGCATCGCCGCGCGTCGGGAGGCGGCGCACGTGCCGGCTTCGGAAGGGGATCGGGCAAAATGCCGCATCCCGCGAGCGTAGACCTGTCGCCCCGAGCCGGTATCCCAAATAGCGCCAGCGGCGCTCCCTACTTCGTGGCCGTCCGCCGCCACGCCGTCCTTCTCCCGCCCAAGATGACTCCAGATCCCCGCCCCGATGGTGCCGATGCGCCCGCCGACGACACCGCGCCCGACGCCGCCGCGCCGGACAAGTTCCGCCCGGACTATCCCCGCCGCGGCATCCGCAGCTTCGTGCTGCGCGCCGGCCGCATGGGCAGCGGCCAGGTCAAGGCGATGGAGACGTTGGGGCCGCTGTACGTGCTGCCGTTCAAGCCCGAACCGCTGGACTTCGAGAAGGCCTTCGGCCGCCAGGCGCCGACGGTGCTGGAGATCGGCTTCGGCATGGGCGACGCCACCGCGCAGATCGCCGCCGCGCGGCCGCAGGACAATTTCATCGGCATCGAGGTGCACGCGCCCGGCGTCGGCGCGCTGCTGCAGCGCATCGCCGAGCGCGACCTGACCAACCTGCGCCTGCTGCAGCACGACGCCGTCGAGGTGCTGCGCGACATGATCGCGCCCGGCTCGCTGGCGGGGTTGCACGTGTACTTCCCCGACCCGTGGCACAAGAAGAAGCACAACAAGCGCCGGCTGATCCAGGCCGAGTTCGTCAGCCACCTGTCCTCGCGGCTCGCCACTGGCGGCTACCTGCACTGCGCCACCGACTGGCAGCCCTATGCCGAGCAGATGCTGGAGGTTCTGGGCGCCGAGCCCACGCTGGAGAACAGCGCCAAAAGCACAGCCGACGGCTATGCGCCGCGACCCGAGTGGCGTCCGCTGACGAAGTTCGAGAACCGCGGCATCAAGCTGGGCCACGGCGTCTGGGACCTGGTGTTCACGAAGCGCTGAGCAGCGCCGCCCTTGTCGTCCCGGCAAGGGCCTCCTGGCGGATCAGTCCGCCCACCGCACCATGCCGGTCAGCCACGTGGCCAGCACGACGATGCCGAACGCGATGCGGTACCAGGCGAACGGGATGAAGGTGTGCGTCGACACGTAGCGCAGCAGCCAGCGCACGCAGACCCAGGCGGCGAGGAACGACACGATGAAGCCCACCGCGAACATCGGCAGGTACTCGTGCCAGTTGTCCGCGAGTTCGTGGCGCACCTTGAAGATCTCGAGCACGCTCGCACCGATCAGCGTGGGAATCGCGAGGAAGAAGCTGAACTCGGTGGCCACGGGCCGCGACAGGCCCACCAGCAGTCCGCCGATGATCGTCGAGCCCGAACGGCTCGTGCCCGGAATCATGCCGAAGCATTGGCAGAAGCCCACCTTCAACGCATCCATCGTCGTCATCTCGTCGATGTGGTTGATGCGAGCCTTGCGATCGCCGCCGCGCCGCTCGACCCACAGGATGATGAGCGCACCGACGATGAAGGCCCCCGCGACGACCGGGCCGTTGAACAGGTACTTGGTGATCGCCTTGTGGATCACCAACCCGATCACCGCTGCGGGCAGGAAGCCGACGATGATGTTGATGATGAGGCGACGCGAAACGGCGCTCGTGGTCAGCGTGCCCAACGTGCGGCTGATCAGCTGCCAGTAGACGATGAAGATCGCGATGATGGCGCCGGGCTGGATCGCCACTTCGAACGCCTTCATGACATCCGAGTCGGGCAGACCCAGCAGCGATTGGGTCAGGATCAGGTGACCCGTCGACGAAACCGGCAGGAACTCGGTCAGTCCTTCGACGACGCCCATGATGGCGGCCTTGATCAACAACAACGTATCCACGCTCGACGCTCCGGGGGCCGCGATGCAGCCCGAATTTGCTTGAAGCGCGCGATGATACGCGGCCGGGATGACCGCAGCCTGAGCGCCTCAGTTCTGGCGCGGAGAGACGGACATGTGCAGGCCGTGCGGCGTCACCGTGATCGGGGACGCCACCAGCGCGAGACGGTCCATCTCGTCGGCCTGCGCGGGCTTCATCCGGTACAGCACCAGATTCTCCAGCGCGTTTTCCGCCACCAGGCCGCCGATGCGCTGCGCGGCGCCGCGCAGGTTGTTGGAGCCGCTGGACAACGTGAGCTCGCGCACGCGCACCTGCGTCATGCGGATGGTGTGGTCGGAGGACTGGAAGCGCAGGCCGTAGTCGAGCTTGACGTGGCCCATCGCCGTCGAGCCGAACAACCGGTCCAGCGCTGTGACGTCGAGCTCGGTGCCGACGCGGTTCGTCTGCGGCATCAACTCCAGCTGCGGATTGGTGATGTCCAGGTCGATCACTTCCATCACCTTGCGCTCCATCGGAAACTGGCGCGCCAGCAGCAGCGTCAGCTGCGACTCGCTGATGTCGACGTCATGGGTGCCGATCAGGCTCGCACAGCCCGACAGGACGCCCAGCACGCCCGCGCACAACGCGCCGGCGATCGCCGCCATGCGCAGCACGGTTCGCCTTTGCGATCGCTGCTTCACCTGCTCACCCACCCTGTCGACGGCCATTCGTGTTCTTTCTGTGCCCGTGCGCGAAGAGCCGGGCCTGCCTGATCAACGCGCCGGGGCATCGTCTCGCCGACACGAATCGCTTGTCGCCCATCTGACGCGTACACCCCGATTGCAGGGCGACAGGGATTCCTGCTACCATTACTGACCAACGAGTCATTAACGAGATGCCCCCGTTTTCCCCCGATCCCTGCCTGTTCCGTCGTCGTCGCAAGGAGGCCCGCCCGGCCGAATTGCTCGAGGCGGCGCTGACGCTGTTCGTCGAGAAGGGCTTCGCCGCCACGCGCAGCGAAGAGGTGGCCAAGGCGGCCGGCGTGTCCAAGGGCACGCTGTACCTGTATTTCCCGAGCAAGGAAGAATTGCTCAAGGCCGTGATCCAGCATTTCCTCGGCGCCGAGATCGAGGCCGGCGTCCAGGAGGCCGCGGCCGCCGACGGCCCCACAGCGCAGGCGCTGGAGCAGTTGCTCGTGACCTGGTGGAAACGCGTCTATGAAGGCCCGGCGTCGGGCGTCTTCAAGCTGGTGATCACCGAGATCCGCAACTTCCCCGAGATCGGCGAGTTCTGGGTCGAGCGCGTGGTCGCGCCGGGCGAGCAGATCGTCTCCGGCCTGCTGCGACGCGGCATCGAACGCGGCGAGTTCGCGCCGGTGAACATCGATTTCGCCGTCCACTCCATCCTGATGCCCATGATCCTGCTGTGCGTGCACAAGCATTCGTTTGCCGCCTGCGGCATTGCCAAGGAGCTGGATCTGGATCCGGTGGCCTTCATGCGGGCGCATTTCCGCCTCATTCTCACGGGCCTGCAGACCCGTCCCGCCGATTCCGGCCCCGCCGGCGCCCGGAACGCCGGCCAGCCCGCATAGAATTTGAGGGTTTGCCCGCAGACCCCCCTTCGCTCCGAGGAACACGCATGAACATCGAACAAGCCCGTTTCAACATGATCGAACAGCAGATCCGACCCTGGGATGTGCTGGACAAGGGTGTGCTGGGCCTGCTGGCCGTCGTCCGCCGCGAGGATTTCGTGCCGCCCGCCTATCGTTCGCTGGCCTTCGTCGACACCGAAGTGCCGCTGGGCGAAGGCGAGTGCATGCTGGCCCCGCGCGTCGAGGCGCGCCTGCTGCAGGATCTGCAGGTGCAGCGCCACGAGCGCGTGCTCGAGATCGGCGCCGGCTCCGGCTTCATGGCGGCGCTGCTGGGCCATCGCGCGCAAAGCGTGATCTCGCTCGAGGTCAAGCCGGCGCTGGCCAGGATGGCCACCGAGAACCTGCGTCGCAGCGGCGCGTCCAACGTGTCCGTGGTGCAGGCCGATGGCGCGCACGGCTACGCCGCGGAAGGCCCGTTCGACGCGATCATGTTGTCCGGCTCGGTCTCCAAGGTGCCCGAGGAATTGTTGAAGCAGCTCAAGCCGGGTGGCCGTCTGGTGGCGATCGAAGGCGACGAACCGGTGATGGAGGCGGTGCGCTACACGCACGGCGCCGACGGTTTCTCGCGCATCGCGCTGTTCGACGTCAACGCCACGCGCCTGCTCGGCTTCCCCGAGCCTGCCCGTTTCCATTTCTGAACTCCAATGACAGTGCCAACCGGAAGGCCGCCAGCGGCCCTCCGGGGGAGTATTGCGTCCGTCGATTGATCGCGGCCTGGCCGCAGTCTGTCGGCTGAAATCGTCGTCAGGGGGTGCGCCGGCTGCAGGTCGTCGCATCGTGCGTGCATCCTGGCCCGCAAGGCCGTACAAACCCGTCCCAACGCCAACCGGCTTGAACACCCAAGGATTTCCCATGTCGTTTTCGCGCGCAGGTCTCGCTTCGATGGCGCCGGCTCTCAAGCCGCTCGTCGGCGCCCTCGTCCTGGCTTTCGGCGCCGCCGGCGCCCAGGCGCAGAGCCTGACGGAGGTCGTGCAGGCCGCACGCAGCGTCGACGCCACCTACCTGGGTGCGCGGGCCACCGCCGACGCGGTGCACTACCGCTACGAGCAGGCGCGCGCCGCGCACCTCCCGTCGGCCAACATGCAGGTGCAGGCCGGGCGCCAGACCAGCACGCAGCCGACGATCATCAGCGTCGGCGCGCCGACGGCGGCCAATCCGAACAACGTCGTCGAGGTGCCGACCGCCGAGAAGACCGGCACCAATACCGTCGGTGCCACGATCAACGCGTCGCAGACGATCTACAACCGCCAGGACAACCTGCAGATCGACCAGGCCCGCAAGTCCGAGGATCTCGCGCAATCGCAGCTCGCGCAGGCCGACCAGGACCTGATCGTGCGCGTGGCGCAGGCCTACTTCAACGTGCTGACCGCGGCCGACGCGCTGCAGTTCGCGCAGGGCAACAGCAAGGCGATCGCCGAACAGCTCGCCTCGGCCAAGCGCAACTTCGAGGTCGGCAACGCCACCATCACCGACACGCGCGAGGCCGAGGCCCGCGCCGACATCGCTCACTCGCAGCAGATCTCTGCGGAGAACGATCTCGTCGTGGCCAAGCTGACGCTGGACCAGCTCGTCGGCCGCAACGGCGTCATGCCGCACCCGCTGATCCTGCCCGCGGTCCTGCCGCCCGTGATGCCGAGCCAGGCCTCCGATTGGGTGGCGCTGGCCGAATCGGACAGCCCGAGCCTCAAGCAGGCCCAACTCAACCTGGAGGTCGCGCAGCTCGAGACCTCGCGCAGGAAGGCGGGCAACCTGCCGACGCTGGTCGCCGGCGCCAGCTACAACCGCAATCGCCAGCGCGACTCGTTCTCGCCCGGCGGCGTCTCGTTCGCCGGCACCGGCGGCTCGACCAACGTCGGCCTGACGCTGACCGTCCCGCTGTTCACCGGCTTCCTGATCCAGAACCAGGTGCGCGAGAGCGTCGCGCTGGAGGAAAAGGCGCGCACCGACGCCGAGGGCGCGCACAACCAGGTCGTCCTCGGCACCCGCACGGCCTTCGTCACCGCGCTGACGCAGGCCGCGCAGGTCAAGGCCCTCGAGGCCTCCGAGGCCTCCAGCAAGCTGGCGCTCGACGCCACGTTGCTGGGCTACAAGGTGGGCGTGAAGGTCAACCTCGACGTGCTCAACGCGCAGTCGCAGCTGGTCTCCACGCAGCGCGACGCCTCCGGCGCGCGCTACAACTACCTGCTGTCGCAGTTGAAGCTGCGCCAGGCCGCCGGCAACCTCACCAGCAACGACCTGCTGCCGATCGACGCACTGCTGGTCAAGTGAGCGCGCAGCGCGCGCGTCACGCGCGCACGCCGGCGATCAGAAGCGGATCGCCTGGCCGCTCTCGAGCGATTCGCTCGCCGCGTCCGCCAGCCGCTGCGCCGCGACGCCGTCGGCGATCGTCGTGCGGAACGTGCCGCCCGATTGCAGCGTCTCGAAGAAGTGCGCGAGCTCCAGGCGATACGCCTCGCGGTATCGCTGCAGGAAGAAGTGCTCGGGCTTGTCGGCGTGGACGCCGCTCGCATCGGACTGCACGACCTCGCTGGGCCGGTGGTTGCCGCACTGGAGCATGCCGCCCGAGCCCAGCACCTCGAAGCGCTGGTCGTAGCCGTAGGCGGCACGCCGCGAGGCGTTGATCTGCGCGAGGCGGCCCTGGCGCGTGCGGATCGTGACGACGGCGCTGTCGATGTCGCCCACGGTCGCGATCTCCGGGTCGACCAGGCACGAGCCGGTGGCGGCCAGCCACTCGGCCTCGTCGCCGTCCGCGCAGAGGATCCAGCGGAAGATGTCGAAGTCGTGGATCAGCATGTCGCGGAAGATGCCGCCCGAGCCCTTGAGGTATTGCGCGGGCGGCGCACCCGGGTCGCGGCTGGTGACAACCAGCATCTCGGGCTTGCCGATGTCGCCGCGCGCGAGGCGTTCCTTCGCTTCGTTGAAGGTCGGGTCGAAGCGGCGCTGGAAGCCCATCATGCAGGCCACGCCGGCCTCGCGCACCGCGTCCGCGCAGGCCTGCGCGCGCGCGACGGAGAGGTCGATCGGCTTCTCGCAGAAGATGTGCTTGCCGGCCTTCGCGGCGCGCGTGATGAGGTCGCTGTGCGCATCGGTGGGCGCGGCGATGGCCACCACGTCGATGCCGGGGTCGGCGAACACGGCCTCGGGCGTGGACACCTGCGCGCCGAGCTGCGCGGCCAGGTCCGCCGCGGCGGTGCCCATCGGATCGCAGACGAACTTGAGCGAGACGCCGGGCAACGCGGCGAGGTTGGTGGCGTGGATGCGGCCGATGCGGCCGGCGCCAAAGACGGCGACGTTTTTCATGGGAACTCCGGGTCAGGACAAAGTGGAACGAGGCGGCTTGCCGTTCGCGACCGCGACGGCGGCGGTGCCGGGCATGTCGAGCTCGAGCCGATACGCGAGCGCGATGAACAGGCTCTGCGCGAGCGCCATCGTGTTGGTGAGGGAGCGGAATCCGAAGGTGCTGCTTTCGGAGACCAGCAAGGTGACGGCGGCGTCGCCTGCCAGCGGGCTCATGCGGCTGTCGGTGATCGCGATCAGACGAGCGCCGCGCTCGACCGCGAGCCGGACCGCGAGTCCGGTCTCCTCGGCGTACGGCGCGTAGCTGATCGCGATCATCACGTCGCCCTCGCGCAGGCCGCGCAACTGGCCTTCGTGCATGCCGCCGACGCCGGTCACGAGATGGATGGGGCGATCCGCGTGCTGCAAGGCATACGTGAGATAGCTCGCCGCCGGAAACGAACGGCGCGCGCCCGCGACCCAGATCGACGGCGCGTGCGCCAGCAGTTCCACCGCGTCGTCCAGCGTCGAACCGTGCACGCCGCGCTGCAGTTCGCGCATGCCGGCGATCGCGCCGCCGATGAACTCGGCGGCGATGTCGGCGCTCGACAGCCGGCCCTCCGCATGGTCGATGACGTCGCGGATGCGCGCCTGGTAGTTGTGGCTGGGCGCGATCTGCTGCGAAATGCCGTCGCGAAAGATCTTCTGCAGCTCGGTATAGCCCGAGAAGCCGAAATGCTTGGCGAAACGAACCACCGCCGACGGCTGCACGCCGCTGCGCGCGGCGACGTCCTGGATCTTCTCCAGCCCGAGATGGCCGCGATGCTGCTCCACGTAGCGCGCGATGAGCTTCAGCTGGCGGCTCAGGCCATCGAACTCGGCGCTGACGCGTTCGAGCAGCGCGTCCACCGCGCCGCCGTGGGCCGCGGGCGGCGTCTTGGCCTTGCTCGCGGCCCTGGCCGGCCGCGCCGCCGGCGTCTTCGCTGCAACGGCACGCGGCATCAGACGAGCTCCATCTGTCCGCTGTGCAGCGACCGCGTGATGGCCAGGCCGATGCGCGTGGCCTCGGTGGCGTCGGCCAGCTCCAGCGGCATCGTCTGCTCGCCGCGGCAGCTCGCGACGAAGGCCTGCAGCTCGCGCTCGAAGGCGACGCCGAAGCGCTCGAAGAAATCGGCCACGGCCTGGAAGCTCGTGCCGCGGGCGTCGCTCGTCACGATGCGGTCGCGCGCGCCGCCCTGCCCGACGAGCAGCTGGCCGGCCGTGCCGACGATCTCGGTCTGCGTGTCGTGCCCGTGCGCGAACGTGCGCGAGGCGTAGAGCATCGCGCGCTGGCCGCCTTCGAACTCGACGATGGCCATGCCGTTGTCGACGTCGCCGATCGGTCGCAACCCTTCGTGGAGCGCGATCGTGCCGCTGGCGAACACGCGCGTCGCGCGCGGCTTGCCGAGCATCCAGCGCGCGAGGTCGATGTCGTGCACGCTGCAGTCCATGAAGATGCCGCCCGAGGTGGGCGCGAAGCGCACGAAGAAGCCGTCGGGGTCGTTGCGGTCGCAGGTCTGCGAGCGGACCAGGAACGGCCGGCCGATGGCACCGGCGACGATGTCGGCCTGCGCACGCGCATAGCTCGGATCGAACCGGCGCACGAAGCCGACCATCGCGACGAGCTCCGGATGGCGCCGGGCCACCTGCTCGACGCGCTCGCAATCGGCCACGTTGAGCGCCAGCGGCTTCTCGACGAACACGTGCTTGCCGGCCTGCAGCGCGGCGATGGTCTGGTCGGCGTGCAGCGACGTGGGCGTGACCAGCACGACGGCGTCGAGCTGCGGATCGCGCACGAACGCGTCGAAGTCCTCGTGCAGCACGCCGACGCCGAGTTCATCGCGCGCCCATGCCAGCTCGGCGGTGACCGGGCTGCACGCACTGACGAGCTGCGCGCCGCGGGTGCGGAACGCCAGTTGCTCGGCGTGACGCTTGCCGAGCCGGCCCAGGCCCGCGATGCCCACCTTGAGGGGCTGGTTGTTCGAGATCGTCATCTTCTTCAGGACTCCAGGAACGTGCACGCGACCGCACGTCGTCGATGTGGGAAAGGATGCTGCGGATGATAGGTCGATGGATTTTCATTTGGAAAAGATTTTCTAAGTGATTCCACTTATGGAATCAGTTTTCCATACTGCCTACGATGCGCTCACGTCCCGACCTGCCGGCTTCGACTTCGGCGGATCGCAAGACCGACACGATCCCAAATAACGCAGGAGACAAGACCATGAATCGAGTGACCAAGCGGCGGGTGCTGAAGACCTTGGCGATCGCCGCCGCGATGACGATGAGCCTGGGCGCCGCGCACGCGGCCGGCAGGTACGTGCTGATCAGCCATGCGCCGGATTCGGACTCCTGGTGGAACACCATCAAGAACGCCGTGAAGCAGGCCGGCGAGGATTTCGACGTCACCGTGGACTACCGCAACCCGCCCAGCGGCGACCTGGCCGACATGTCGCGCCTGATCGAGCAGGCCGCGGCCTCCAACTACGACGGCGTGATCACGTCGATCGCCGACTACAACGTGCTCAAGGGCTCGCTGAAGAAGGTCACCGACAAGAAGATCCCGCTGATCAC
>FTIR01000005.1_pt1 | contig 88689 bp, 83 predicted proteins | sample 1658041 | NCBI WGS metagenome assembly FTIR01 (sample SAMEA3914793, study PRJEB12502) | metagenome | biome: forest; material: soil | place: Canada | collected 2011-07-03 | depth 0.3 m | reverse complement strand
TCGCCGATCTGCGGGGTGCATTGATGGTTTGCGGGACGCGCTGGTTTGCGGGACGCGCTGGGTCAGGCACGACTCACCGGGGGACACGAACAAAACAGACTCCCCCGGTGAGTCGTGCCTGACCCCGCGCGCCCCGCAAGGCGAACTAATCGGCTTGGCGGATTCCAAGTCCCCAGACCACCCACCGACCTTGCCTATTTGCGCATGCTCAGTGCGTTCCCCGCAGATCGGCGATGAACCAAAAAAATGGCCTGGCCACGACGGCCAGGCCCGAGTCCTCGCGACGACGTCGGCGGAAGTCGACGAGGGGTTGGGATCTGCAACTTGATCAGGTCGCGATCTGGAACGGAGTCTCGCCGCGGCCAGGCTCATGGCGTGAGCCTGCCGCGAAACGACGGCGCCTATCGATCGTCGAGCCCGATGCCGTCGAGGATCAGCGGAATCGCCTTCTCGACCCGCGATGCGCGCGTCGCGGACTGCTTGGCGCCGGTGAAGTACAGGTGGTACTGGCGCTGGCGGCCGGGCGTCAGCGCGTGGAAGGCCTCGCGCAGCACGCTGTCGCGGTCCAGCCTGTCCTGGAATTCCTTGGGGTAGAGCAGGTCGGCGCTCTTCCTGAACGCCACCTTCAGACCCGCGGCCTCCACGGCCATCGCGTCCTTGAGATAGGTCTTCAGCGACTTCTCGAGCTTGACGATCTCCGCCAGCGACGTGAAGCGCACCTGGCGCGCCGACTGCGAGTTCTCGCCGGGCTGCACGAGGATGCCCTTGGGATCCTTCATCAGCGCGCCCTTGGTGAACAACAGCGCGCAGGTCTCCTTCAGCGGCATGATCAGCACGATGTTGCTGCCCTCGTGGGTGTAGCACGGCTTGCCCCACTTGAATTCCTCGGCCATGCCCGACGCCAGCAGGATCGCGCGCAGCCTGCCGATCTCGTCGTGCCAGGCCTTTGCCTTGGCGATCCAGGCGTCGACCGCGGGGTTCTTCTCGCTCATCGTTCGTCTCCTTCGGAATCGGGGATGCGGGCGACTCTAACCGAGGCGGAGGCGGCTTGGACCAGGGGGGGACGGCTGTCGCGGCGATGTCCGTTGCGCCAGAATCGGCCGGCGCCTGGCGCGCGATGACGGAGGCCACCGATGATCGATCACGTGTTCGTCCTGATGCTGGAAAACCGGTCGTACGACCACCTGTTCGGGCTGGGCCGGCCGCAGGCGACCCCGATTCCCGCGACCGCCAGCTTCGCGGCCGGCGCCCCGGATCGTTGTCCCCAGGATCCGCCGCACGAGTTCCTGGACGTGCAGCACCAGATCCACGGCGGGGCGATGGACGGCTTCGACACCGACCCGCAGCGGCGCGGCTTCGTGGCCGCCGACCTGCCCACGCTGAACGAGCTGGCCGACCGCTACGTGCTGTTCGACAACTGGTTCTCGTCGTTGCCCGGGCCGACCTGGCCCAACCGCTTCTTCGTGCACGCGGCCACCAGCGGCGGCCTGTGCACCAGCCCGAGCAACTTCCAGAGCGCGGGCGCCGTGATCCTGCCCGACGAGCACTACCAGTTCGACAACGGCACGCTGTTCGACCTGCTGGAGAAGAAGTTCCCGGGCGAGACGCCCTGGCGCGTGTACCACGGCGACGTCTCGCCCCAGGTGCTCGCGCTGCCCGGGATGGTGCCGCGCTACTACCGGGGCAACAAGTACTTCCGATCGACGTACCCGACCCGCCAGCCGGACGGCACGCCCAACGATGACGGCTTCGCGGCGGACGTGAACTCGAGCGCGGGCTACGCGCCCCGGTACACGTTCATCGAGCCGGACTTCGCCGTGCAGCTCCTTGGCAGCACTGCGTTCAGCACGGGCGACTCGATGCACCCATGCGGGCTGGCGAGCGCGGGCGACCGGCTGGTGCGCTACGTCTATGAAAGCCTCAGCGGCTCGCCGATCTGGGCTTCGAGCGTGCTGCTGGTGCTGTGGGACGAGCACGGCGGCTTCTACGACCATGTGGCGCCGCCTGCGGCCACGCCGCCGGGCGACACGGAGCACAACCGGGCCAAGGGCGACGGCAGCACCTTCGCGTTCGATAGGCTGGGCGTGCGCGTGCCGGCGCTGCTGATCGGGCCGAACGTGCCGGCGGGGGGCCTGGGCAGCAGTCTGTTCCCGGGCTGCGCGTTCGACCACGCGAGCGTCGTGAGCACCGTGCGCGACATCTTCCAGCTCGGCGGCCCGCTGACGAACCGCGATCGCGATGCGCCGGCCTGGAACGGTTGCCTGGCGGCACCGGCACCAGTGCCGGTCCCGGCGATGGATGCGAAGCTGGTGTCCAGGCCCCTGGCCGCCGCGTCGCCGGCCAAGCGCAGGCGGGCGGCGCGGCCCGTCGTGGACGGCTTCGCCGGCGGGATGGGGCTCATCGCGATGGAGCTGGACAAGGTCGGCGCGCAGGTCTCGAACCAGCCGCCCGTGGGCGACTTCGCGCCGAAGAGCGTGGCGGATTTCCACGTGGCGCGAGAGGCTTCGCTGCGCTCGGGCACCTTCCCGCGCGTTCTCGGAAAGTACATCGGCGACGTGCGGGCGAGGGCGGCGGCGATCAAGGCGCGGGCCGAGGTCTAATGCGGCATGGTTTTCCCAACGGCTGGTTCCGATAGTCCACGACGCTCCCCGATCCGCCTGATGCTGGTCGACGACCACCCGCTCGTGCGCGACGGCCTGCGCGCGCGGCTCGAGGCCGTGCCGGGATTCGAGGTGGCGGGCGAGGCCGGCAACGCGGACGAGGCGCACGCGCAACTGGCGGCCCTGAATCCGTCGCTGGTGCTGATGGACGTCGGCATGAAGGGCGTCAACGGCATCGAGCTGACGAGCGCGTTGCTGGCGCGCCAGCCCGGCCTGCTCGTGCTGATGCTGAGCATGTACGACAACCCGGAATACGTGCAGCGCGCGATGCAGGCGGGCGCCCGCGGCTACGTGCTCAAGGATGCGCCGGCCAGCGAGATCATCGCGGCCATCGAGGCGGTGGCCGGCGGCGGCACGTTCCTCAGTCCCGCGGTGTCGAAGCGGCTGTTCCGCAACCAGGCGCCGCGGCCGCTGCTGTCGTCGCGGGAGAGCGAGATCCTGTCGGCGCTCGCGCGCGGGCTCGCGAGCAAGCAGATCGCGCGCGAGATGGATCTCAGCGTGCGCACGGTGGAGGCCCACCGCCAGAACATCAGGCGCAAGCTCGACCTGGCGGGGCAGGCCGAGCTGATCAAGTACGCGGTGGAGCACGCGGGGCGCTGAGGCGTTTGCGGGTTATCCAGTACGTGTTGCCGCGAGCCCAGGCTACGCGGCTTGACGGTTGCCCGACGGGAACGGCCGCCCGACACTGAAGGCAGAGCGGGGCCGTGTCCCCGCCGCACTCGGAGACAAGACATGCGCCTGCTGTTGCTGCTGCCGTTCATCGGCCTGCTGATCGTTCCGCTGTTCAACAGCGAGACCCCGGAGTTCGCCGGCTTCCCGTTCTTCTACTGGTACATGTTCGCGTGGGTGCCGGTCACGTCGCTCCTGATCTGGCTCGTCAACCGCACCGAGAAGGCGGAGGACTGAAGGCCATGACCAGCGACATCAACTGGACCGCGCTGTCGGTCTTCATCTTCTTCTTCGCGCTCGTCACCGTCATCGGCTTCCTGGCCTCGCGCTGGCAACGCGGCGGCGCCGCGCACAAGGGCGCGCACCTGGACGAATGGGGCCTGGGCGGCCGCAACTTCGGCACCTGGATCACCTGGTTCCTGGTGGGCGGCGACTTCTACACGGCCTACACCGTGATCGCCGTACCGGCGCTGGTGTACGCCGTGGGCGCCTACGGGTTCTTCGCGCTGCCGTACACGATCCTGGTCTACCCGATCGTGTTCGTGATCATGCCCAGGCTGTGGAAGGAGGCCAAGCGCGACGGCCACGTGACGGCGGCCGACGTCGTCTACGGCCGCTACGGCTCGCGTTCGCTGGAGACGGCCGTGGCGCTCACCGGCATCGTCGCCACCATGCCCTACATCGCGCTGCAGCTGGTGGGCATGGAGGTGGTGATCAAGGCGCTGGGCCTGACCGGCGAGCTGCCGCTGGCGGCCGCGTTCGTCATCCTCGCGCTGTACACGTACACGGCGGGCCTGCGCGCGCCCGCGCTGATCGCCTTCGTCAAGGACCTGATGATCTACATCGTGGTCATCGCCGCGGTGGTCATCGTGCCCATGAAGGTGGGCGGCTATCCGGCGGTCTTCTCGTCGGCGCGCGACGCGTTCGCGGCCAAGGGCGGTGCCACGGGCCTGACGCTGCATCCGGGGCAGCTCCTGCCGTTCGCGACGCTGGCGCTCGGCTCGGCGATGGCGGCGTTCATGTACCCGCACACGCTCACCGGCATCTTCGCCGCCAGGGACGCGGCCACGATCCGCAAGAACGCGATCTTCCTGCCCGCGTACACCGTGCTCCTGGGCCTGATCGCGCTGCTGGGCTACATGGCCTACGCCGCGCACCTGAGCGTCAAGACCAACAACGACGTCGTGCCGGCGCTGTTCAACGCGCTGTTCCCGTCGTGGTTCGCCGGCTTCGCGTTCTCCGCAGTGGCCATCGGCGCGCTGGTGCCGGCGGCCGTGATGTCGATCGGCGCGGCCAACCTGTTCACCCGCAACTTCTGGAAGCCCTACGTGAACGCCCAGGTCACGCCGGCGCAGGAGGAGAAGGTGGCCAAGCTCGCCTCGCTGGCCGTCAAGGTGGGCGCGCTGCTGTGCATCCTGCTGCTGCCCACCAAGTTCGCGCTGGACCTGCAACTGCTGGGCGGCGTCTGGATCCTGCAGACCTTCCCGGCGCTGGTGTTCGGCCTGTTCTCGAAGCGGCTGCGCGCGCCGGCGCTGCTCGCCGGCTGGGCCGTGGGCATCGCGTTCGGCACCTGGACCGCGTACGCCGACGGCATCAAGCCCGTCCACTCGCTGGTGCTGGGCGGCGACAAGTTCACCGTCTACACCGGCCTGCTGGCCCTGGTGCTGAACGTCCTCGTCGCGATCGTCGTGCATGCCTTCCTGCGCACGCCGGCCACCGCGGGCGTGCCGAGCAAGGCGTAGGAGAGGAGGGCGCCGCTGGTCACAATGCGGGCCATGCGCCTCAAAGCCAAGCTCCTGTTCGTCGCGGCCATCCCGCTGCTGCTGTCGTTGGCGTTGATCGCAACGGCGGTGATGCTCCAGCAGCGCGAGCTCGCCGCGCGCGAGCACACGCTGGTGGAGGGCGGCTACGTCAACGCGCGCCGCGCCGAGCTGCGCAACTATGTGCAGTTGGCCATGAGCATGGTCAAGCCGCTGGTCGAGGCCGGCGGCGACCCGCGGGCCACGCAGGCCGAGGCGATCCGGCTCCTGCAGTCGCTGGACTACGGCGACGACGGCTACTTCTTCGTCTACGACATGCGCGGCAGGGTGCTGATGCATCCGCGCCAGCGCGAGCTGGTGGGCCAGGACCTGTGGGAGATGCGCGACGCGCGCGGCAACGCCACGATCCAGTCGCTGCTCGCCCGGGCCCGATCCGGCGGCGGCTACGTCGACTACATGTGGCGCCGCCCGTCCACCGGCCAGGTGGCGCCCAAGCTGGGCTACGTCGTCCAGATCCCGAGCTGGGGCTGGATGGTGGGCACCGGGCTGTACCGCGACGACATCGACGCCGCCACCGCGCAGCTCGATGCGCAAGCCTCGTCCAACATCGGCCAGACCCTCCTGTGGATCGCCGCGATCGCCTGCGGCGGCGTCGCGCTCATCAGCCTCAGCGGCGTCTGGCTCAACCTCAGCGAACACCGCGTCGCCGACGCCAAGCTCCAGCTCCTCGCCCGCAAGGTCGTGCGATTCCAGGAGGACGAGCGCGCCCACCTGGCCCGCGAGCTGCACGACGGCGCGACCCAGACGATGGTGTCGGCCAAGCTGCTGGTGGAGTCCGCCATCGCCCAGCTGGAGCGCCAGGACAGGGGATCGCCACCGGCGCTCGAACGGGCGCTGGGCGGCCTGACGGAATCGCTCAACGAAGTCCGCCGCATCTCGCATCGATTGAGGCCTGCGATGCTGGACGAGCTCGGGCTGCCCGCGGCGCTGGAGCTCCTCGCGCGCGAGGCCAACGACGCCGGCGTGGCCCGGGTCGACCTGCGGGTCGTCGGCGAGGACGTCGTGCTGCCCGAGGAGGTGAAGACGGCCCTGTTCCGGGTGACGCAGGAGGCGCTGGCCAACGTGGCCAAGCATGCGCATGCGCAGCAGGTCTTGCTGGAACTGACCTTCGCCGGCGATGGGCTGGCGCTGGACATCAGCGATGACGGCCAGGGGTTCGAGCTGGATCGGGTGCAGCTGGATCCGAAGCGGGGGATCGGGCTGCGGAACATGCGGGAGAGGCTGGAGTCGATCGGCGGGGCGTTCGAGGTGAGGGCGGTGATTGGCGCGGGGACGCGGCTGTTGGCGAAGGTGCCGTTGGAGGCGATCCGGCGGTTGACGGTGGGCTGACTGCGACGGTCAGCCAACAAGAAGTGTGGGCCATCGAAATCGCTCTGAATCAAACTGTGTTGCTCGAATGCATTGAAACTGTGGCTGTACTGGTCGGTGCGCGATGACTACGATGCAGGCGATCCGTCCACGACGAACACGAGGCAGGGCATGCAGGAATCACCGCAGAGGCACAACGACGAGCAGGCGTCCGCGAAGTCGGCGCCACGCGAATGGCGCGGCCGCTTCCCGTACAACGAGATCATTTCCCTGCTCGACGTCAATCGCCCGTTCAACCTGGCCGAGAGTACGTCGCAGGACCTCACGGTGGGCGAACTGCTGGATCTCGCCGGGCTCGATCGCATCCGCGCCCTCAAGCTCGGCTACGGAACTTCGGTGGGCACGATGGCGCTTCGCGAGGAGATTGCACTGGCCTGCAACGTCTCGCCGGAGCAGGTCGTCACCACGCAAGGCACCGCGCTGGGCCTCTTCCTGCTCGCGCTCGAGGCTTGCCGGGCCGGTGACGAAGCCGTGCTCGCCACCCCCTGCTTTCCGCTCAGCCGCGACAGCCTGCTCGGCGCCGGTGCCGACGTGCGCGAGGTCAAGCTGTCCTTCGAGAACGGATACCGGCTGGATCTCGATCGGATCGGCGCCGCATTGACGGCCAGGACCAGGCTGGTGAGCATCGCGTCCCCGCAGAACCCCAGCGGCGTCCAGGCGTCCCGCCCAGACGTCGAGCAGCTCCTCGCGTTGATGCAGGAACGGTCGCCGCAGGCGCTGCTGTTCATCGACGAAACCTACCGCGAGGCCAGCTACGGTGACGCTCCCGTGGCGGAGAGTCTCGCGGCAATCGATCCGCGCGTCGTCACCGGCGCGTCGGTCTCGAAGGCGCTCGGCGCACCGGGCCTGCGCACGGGTTGGCTCACGGTGGCGGATGCCGACCTCCGATCGCGCCTCGTGGTGGCCAAGATGAACACGGTGATCTCGGGCTCGGTGCTCGACGAGACGCTCGCCACCGTTCTGTTGCAGCACCGGCAACAGGTGCTCGCGCCGCGGCGCAGCCTTCTCGCCGGCGCGCTCGACAAGCTGGCCACCTGGTGCGACGGCGAGCGCGGGCGCATCGAATGGGTCCGTCCGGACGCCGGCGCATTGTGCTGCCTGCGATTGCGGGCGGACGCGTTCGACGCCGCCGCCGTCGCGCGCTTCTGGGAACTGCTGCCACGGCACGACCTCCAGCTCGCCTGCGGCAAGTGGTTCGGCGAGAGCGACCGCGCGTTCCGGCTCGGCTTCGGCTACCTGCCGCCTGAACGCCTGGGGCCGGCGTTGTCGGCACTGTCGGTCGCATTGGACGCGGCCGCAGCCTGACGCTGGCGCCCCCGTGACCGAAATCTCCTAGATCGAGAGGACGTCTCTTGCGAGCGCCACTTCGCTGCGTGATCCGTGCACCAGGAGCAGGAATCTCCACGCCGAACCCTCGGTCGTGTCGCCGGGCGGCTGCGAACCGGAAGGCGCAGCAGGATGCGTGAGGCCGGCCAGAGGCCGCGCCACTTGCCTCACGAGCACGGCCTGTAGCGAGAGGACGAGGATACCCATGACCAGCAGCGTGGGCACGTTGGCAGGAAACGCGAGAGTCGTCGCGACGATGAAGGACGCCCAGAGGGCGCCAAGGAGCAGGCCGGGCGTTGCTCCGTGCCACGGGTGCGCCATGGGTTTTGCGAGTTCACTCGGCAAGATTGGGCAGTCCCCGCGTCGCCCGACCAATTCGAGCATGTCGCTCCCGAAGCCCACCTGGGTCAATGCGTGCATCGCCGCGTCGGCTTCGGACCGCGATCGATGGACGGCCACCACAGGATCCGATGGGGCGGACAGGGAGGTGATTTGAAAGCGCATGATGCCTCCTGCATTTGCTGCGACGATAGGCGACCGACGGCCGCCCTGCCTTGCGATCGCGCAAGCAAGGCCGCCCTGCAACTTTTCCACGTTGGTTGCCCCTGGAAGAGATCCGGACTGCTCCTCAGTCTCTCGACGGCACGGATTCAGGATGTCTTCCGGTACCCGCAGGGGGCTATCGACTCCGGACGTGCAACTGGTACGCTGCGAGTCAGGAGCGAACTGCAACCCATCCCATGGCATCTTCCCCATCCGCCGTCCACGTCGCCGTCGTCGACGACGAAGCCGAAATCACCGCCCTGCTGGCCAACTACCTGCAGGCGCGGGGCCATCGCGTGACGCAACTGCACCGCGGCGCCGAACTGATGAACCTGCTGGACGACGATCCTCCCGCGGTCGTCCTGCTCGATCTGGGCCTCGCCGGCGAGGACGGGTTGGCGGTGGCCCGCCACTTGCGCGAGCGATCGCGCTGCGGCCTGATCATCGTCACCGGGCGCGGTGACGCCGTAGACAAGGTCGTGGGGCTGGAGATCGGGGCGGACGACTACGTCACCAAGCCGTTCGACCTGCGCGAATTGCTTGCCCGCATCACGGCGATCCTGCGGCGCACTTCGGCGTTGGAGCCGATCCAGCCAGCAGCCGTCTCGACGCCGACGCCGGCCCCGGCGCTCCCTTCGCGCCTCGTGTTCGGTGGATGGACGCTCGACACCGCGGCTCGCACCCTCCAGGATGCCGGCGGCAAGGAAGTTCCGCTCACGACCGGCGAGTTCGAGCTGCTGAAGACCTTCGCGGAGCACCCGGGCCGGGTCCTGTCGCGCGACTTCCTTCTCGAGCAGACGCGAGGCCGCGAGGCGGGCCCGTTCGACCGGACGATCGACGTGCAGGTGGGACGCCTGCGCAAGAAGATCGAGGTCGACGTCGACGACCCTCGCATCATCAAGTCGGTGCGCGGCGCCGGCTATGTCCTGGTGCCGGCGGTGCAGGTGCGGTGATGACGGAACCCGGCAGGACCACTTTGTCGACCCGGTCTCCCGAACCCGTGGAGCAGAGCGTCTTCCGCTCCTTGTTCTCGGCCTATCCGGACGCACTGCTGCTGGTCGACCCGTCCGGCGCCATCGTCATGGCCAACGTCGCGGCGGCACGACTGCTGGGCTACGAGCTTGGCGAGCTTGGCGGGCTGCCGGTCGACACGCTCGTTCCGGACTCGATCCGCCCGCGCCATGCCGCGTATCGCGAAGCCTATGGCCGCACCCCGCGTACGCGGCCGATGGGCACGCACATGGAGCTCGTCGCGAAACGCAAGGATGGCACGGAGGTGATGGTCGAGATCGCGCTCAGTCCCTTGTCGAGCCACGGCGTGCCCCTCGTGGTGGCGGCCATCCGCGACATCGGCGCCTATCCGCGCGTGAAGCAGGCGCTGCAGCGCGCACGTTTCGCGGAGCACCTGGCGCAGCTGGGAAGGCTGGCGGTCGACACGCGCGAGCCGCAAGCCGTGCTCGAGCAGGTCCCGCGGATATCCCGGGAGGCGTTGGAGGCGGACGCGTCGCTGGTCTACCTGCTCGACGCGCAGCGCGTGGAATTCCGCGTCGTCAGCAGCGCGGGCGATCTTCCGAGCGCAATGCTCGACGAGAAGGCGGCCAACCGGCCCGATACCTTGCCCGGTCTGGTATTGGCGCAGGCCGGCCCCGTGCGCATGGCTGCGCTGGACGAGCAAGCCCCCTTCCTGGTTCTGCAGCCCCTCGTCGACGCGGGCATCACAAGCGTCCTCGCGGTCCCCTTGTTCGATCGCGGGCGCGTGATTGGCGTGCTGGCGGCGCTATCGCGGGTTCCCGGCCGATTCGGCGACGACCAGTCGCGCTTCCTCGAAGCGCTGGCCAGCATGCTCGCCACCAGCCTGCAGCGTGCCCAGACCGAGGAGGCGCTCAACCACGCTCAGCGCCTCGAAAGCGTGGGGCAGCTGACGGGAGGAATCGCACACGACTTCAACAACCTGCTGACCGTCATCCAGGGCAACCTCCAGGTTCTGGATGAGCTTCCCGAACTGGAGGTGAGCGCCCAAGGACGGCAACTCGTCGCCTCTGCCGCTCGTGCGACGCAGCGCGCCGCGGAACTCACGGGCAAGCTGCTTGCGTTCTCGCGGCGGCAGGTGCTGCAACCCATCCCCGTCGACGTGATTGCCTTGCTGCATTCGCTCACGGACATGCTTCGCCGTACCGTCGACCAGCACGTGCGGATCGAGCTGGACACGATCGACGGAGAGTTGACGGTCGTCGCGGATCCCGGCCAGCTCGAGTCTGCCTTGCTCAACATCGCGATCAACGCTCGCGATGCGATGCCCCAGGGTGGGATTCTCAGGGTCGAAGCGGGTCTCGAACGGCGTTCATGGGCCGAATTGCAGGCGGTGGACAGCGATATCGCGGCCGCCGGTGCCGCGCCGGACGGCTACGTTTTCATCGCGGTATCGGACACGGGATGCGGCATGTCGGACGAGGTGCGCGAGCGCGCCTTCGAGCCTTTCTTCACCACGAAGGCCGCGGGCCGGGGCACGGGTCTGGGGCTGAGCACCGTGTACGGCTTCGTGAAGCAGTCGCGCGGCATCATCGAGATCGCCAGCTCGCCGGGGCAGGGCACGCGGATCAACCTGTCGCTTCCGCGCCCACCCGCGTCCGCGCCCGCGCCCGTGCGCGACGCGACCGGTCCGGCGGTGGCGGCAGGGCTGAGCGTGTTGCTGGTCGAAGACGACGACGAGGTGCGGACGGTCATCAAGCGCTTTCTGGAGACGCTGGGCTGCCAGGTGCGGACGGCATCGTCGGCGGAGGCGGCGCTGGCCATGCTCGATGCCGGCACCGACATGCAATTGCTCCTGACCGACATCGCTCTCGGCGCGGGCATGCGCGGCACGGCGCTCGCTGCAGAGGTGCAACGCCGCCTGCCGGGCGTGCGCGTCCTGCTGATGTCGGGTTTTTCAGCGGAACTGCTCGACGCGGATCGTGACTCGCCCAGCACGTGGGAGCTGCTGCCCAAGCCCTGCACGCGGCAGGAACTGGGCCAGGCCATCGCGCGGGTCATGGCGCACGACGCGCGATCCTGACGTTCGATGCCCGGTCACTGCAAGGTGGCGACCGCGGGGCCCAGGCGGCGCTGCACGAAGCACGACAGCGCGTCGACGTCGGGGATGCAGACCTCGCGCCGGCCCTTGCCGGCGAACACGATGATCGCGTCGCGCGCCAGGCGCGACAACGCGCGGCTGACGGATTCCAGGGTCAGCCCGAGGTAGTTGCCGATCTCGGCACGGGTCATCCGCAGCGTGATCTGGTCCGTGCGCAGGCCGCGCGTGGCCAGCGATTCCGCCATGAAGCGCAGGAAGTCCGCCACCCGGGCATCGGCCGGCAGCGTGCAGACGGACATGAGCGACTCGCAATCGCGCGCGATCTGCAGGCTCATCGCTCCGTGGAGTGCCGTGAGCAGCGCCGGATGGCGCGCGAACGCGTCCACCAGTCGGTCGTAGCGGATGGACCAGACTTCGCCGGTGTCCATCGCGACGGCGTCGCAGCCGTAATGCCCGGGGGCGATCCCGTCGAGCCCGAGCCAGTCGCCACGGAACTTGATGCCCACCACCTGTTCGCGGCCGTCGGCGGTGAACTTGGTCACCTTGGCCAGGCCCGAGTTCAGCACATGCAGGCATTCGAAGCGCTCGCCGGCGCGATACAGCACGTCGCCCGCGTGAACGATGCGCTTGTGCGGCTGGAGCACATCCGCCAGCAGCTTCAGCGTCTCGGCGATGCGGCGCGGCTGCGTGTCGTCGAAGTCGGCGACGCCCGGGCGCATCGCCGCCGGGGCTGCGGGCACGGGAGTCGCGGCCAACGTGCTGGCTGCAGGCATCGGACGGCACACGGCGGCGGTGGTCAGCATGGCGATTTCCTTCTGGGCTGGGGTTCGTGATCGATGGAATGGATCCTAGGCAGCCCGGTGAAACGGCGTGGCAATGGCGCAAGTCGTTGCGTAACACTGCGTGAACGGAGCGTGACGAACGAGCTTGCGGCGGCGAGCGTTGACCTATCGCAAGGTGACGCGAGGGCGCGTGCCTAAGCTTGACCCTCCCGCTCACATACTCGTCACGCGTTCTCCGCGCCAGCATCAATGGCCTCCCCAGTACCGCCCGTCGTCTCCGAATCGAGCGCGCATGCCGACGGCGGCCCCATCAGCGCTGGCGGAACCAGCGCGTCGTTCCCCCGATCGCCGGAAGGCAGCGCAGCGCGCCCGCTCGCCAACCGCAACGTGGGCATCCTTTGTTCCGATCCCGAACGGCCGGAAGCATTGCTGCTGCAACACGTCGTCAGCGAGCTCGGTGCCCGCGCGGCGCTCGTCCGTCCGAACCTGGACGCGAGCGCGTCTTCTTCCGTGGAACACACGGCTCGCGTGCTCGGCCTGCTGTACGACGCGGTCATCTGCGTCGGCCTGCCGGCTCACAGCGTCGACCGGCTGCGCGAATTTGCGCGGATGCCCGTGCTGGCCGATCTGGTGCTCCCCGTGGTTGTCGCTCCCGACCCGGGCACCGAGGACGTATTTCAACTGGGCCGCCAGATCCTCTCCCGGCTTGCTGGCGCCCCGGTCTGAACGGGGGTGTTCCGCGGTACCGCCGCGGAGTGAGCAACGGTGCAGCGGCGCTACGCTCTTGAGGCGCATCAAGATGCCAGCGTCGCGAAGCGCGAGACTCGGTCGCCATGACATCGACCGCAGAAGATTCACCGACCAATCCCCTGGACCTGGCGCCGCAGGCGCTCGACCGCGCGCTGAACGCCGGCCTCGCTCGCTTCACGCAGGGCATCGCCCCGGCCTCGTTGATCGGTGCCTACATGGATTGGGCCGTGCACCTCGCCATGGCGCCGGGCAAGCGATGGGCGCTCACGCTGAAGGCCCCGCGCAAGCTCGCGAAGCTGGCGTCACAAGCCGTGCTTCCGTTCGCGGCTCCGGGGTCACCGTGCATCGAGCCGTTGCCCCAGGACAAGCGCTTCAGCGCCCCCGAATGGCAGCAGTGGCCGTTCAACCTGATCTACCAGGGCTTCCTGCTGGAGCAGCAGTGGTGGCACAACGCGACCACCGGCGTGGACGGGGTCGGTGCCCATCACGAGGACATGGTGAACTTCTTCACGCGCCAATGGCTGGACATGTTCTCGCCTTCCAATTTCATCGCCACCAACCCGGAGGTGCTCGCCGAGACCGTCCGTAGCGGCGGCATGAACCTGGTGCGCGGCGCGTGCATCCGGCTCGAGGACGCGCTGAAGACGGCCGGAGCAGCCACCGCAGGTTCGCGGTTCCGCCCCGGCCGTGAAGTCGCGGTGACGCCGGGCAAGGTCGTCTTTCGCAACCACCTCGTCGAACTGATCCAGTACGCACCGCAGACGAGCCGGGTACTTGCCGATCCGGTGCTGATCGTGCCGTCGTGGATCATGAAGTACTACATCCTCGACCTCTCGCCCGCCAATTCGCTCGTGCGCCATCTGGTCGAACAGGGCCACACCGTGTTCATGGTGTCCTGGCGCAATCCGGGCGCCGAGGATCGCGAGCTGGGCATGGACGACTACCTGCAGTCCGGCGTCATGGCGGCCATCGATGCCGTGTCGCGGATCGTGCCGAAGCGCCGCATCCAGGCAACGGGCTACTGCCTGGGCGGGACGCTGTTGGCCGTCGCCGCCGCGGCCATGGCCCGCGACGGCGACGAGCGGCTCGATTCGCTGACGCTGCTTGCGTCCGAACTCGACTTCACCGAACCGGGCGAACTGGGCCTGTTCATCGATGAAGGCCAACTGGCCTACCTCGACGACCTGATGTCCGAGACAGGGTACCTCGACGGCAAGCAGATGGCGGGCGCGTTCGCGCTGATCAACTCGCGCGACCTGGTGTGGTCGCGCATGGAACGCGAGTACCTGATGGGACACCGCCGTCCCCTCACCGACCTCGCCGCCTGGAATGCCGATGCGACGCGCATGCCGATGCGCCAGCACCACGAGTACTTGCACGACCTGTACCTGCGCAACGACCTGGCAGAGGGGCGCTACCTGGCCGGAGGCCGGCCCGTGGCGCTGTCGGACATCCGCGTTCCGGTCTTCGTGGTCGCGACCGAGCGCGATACCGTATCGCCCTGGCGCTCGGTCTACAAGGTGCACCTGCTGGCCGAGACCGCCATCACCTTCTGCCTGTGCAGCGGCGGCCACAACGCCGGCATCGTCAATCCGCCCGGCGTCGACGACGCACGACGCAGCTACCGCCTGGGTGAACACACGAAGGACGCGCGCTACATCGATCCCGACGCCTGGCTCGCGCAGTCGACTTCGCATGCCGGCTCGTGGTGGCCTGCATGGACGCGCTGGCTGTCGGCGCGTGCAGGCAGGCGTGTCGCGCCGCCCGCCATGGGCGAGCCGGGCGTCGAAGCCCGCAGCCTGGATGACGCGCCGGGCCGCCATGTCCTGATGGAGTGAACCATGCGAAGCTGGTGCGACTCTTCGCGCGCGGAGCGGGATGAAGCTGCCGTCGACCGCGACGCGATCGATCCCGTGGTCGCCGTGTGCGCCGACGCCGACGCAGCGCGGGCGGTCGTGCGGCGCCTGGGGGACGCCGGCTTCGCCGCGACCAGCCTGTCCGTCGTGGGCAGCGGTCGGCGTGGCGCGGGCCTCGTGCAAGACGGCGATGGCCTCGTGGACAGGCTGCGCCACTGGGGTGGCGTGGGCGGTGTCTGCGGTGCCGTCGGCGGCTTGCTGCTCGGGCCCGTCCTCTTCTTCGTCGCGCCGGTCGGGTTGATGGCCATCGGCGGCCCGTTCGCGTTGACGCTGCTGGCGGCGCTGGAAGGGGCGCTGGTGGGGGCCGGGGCCTCGGCGATCGTCGCCGCGCTCACGAGCATCGGGGTCTCCGACGAGCGGGCGCGTCGCTACGAGGAGACGATCGCGGCCGACGGCTTCCTCGTGATCGTGCACGGCGCGGCGGCGGAGATCGAGCGTGCACGGCGCCTGCTGGGCACCGAAAAGGGGTCGGCCGCGGCAGCCCGGCTGCCCCCGCCGATGCCATGACCGCCCCCCCGGCGTCGCCGGGCGCGCGGCTGGCCCATGCGCTGCGCGATCGTCTCCAGCGCCGCGCCGGCTCGGCGGTGGAGATGATCGAGACCCATCTGTCCTGGATCCTGCTGGCGCGCCACCTGGCCATCAAGCTGAAGAAGCCCGTCCGGCTGCCCTTCGTCGACTATGGCGATGTCGAGGCGCGACGCCGCTGCTGCGTCGAGGAACTGCGCGTCAATCGACGGTTCGCGCCCGGCATCTATCGAGCCGTCCTCGCGGTGCGCGGGACAGCGGACGCGCCGCGGTTCGGCGGCGCGGGCGACGCGATCGACCATGTCGTGTGCATGCGCCGCTTCCCGGCGGACGCACTGCTTTCGGAGCGGATCGCCGTCGGGCTGGATCCCGCCGCGATGTCGCGCTTCGCCAGGCGCCTGAGCGCCATCCACGCGGACTCGCACGTGGCGGCTCCGCATCGCGCAGGTGCCTCTCCCGAACAGGCGATCCGAGCCGTGACGGCGCAGTTGCGCCCGCTGCAGAGGGATGCCTGCTCCGAGTGGATGAATCGATGGACCGATGACCAGGCCGGCGCGCTTCGGGATCGATGGCAGGCCAGGCGCGTCCGCGGGCGTGTCCGCGAGTGCCACGGCGACCTGCACCTGGGCAACCTCGTGATGCTGGATGGAGAGATCGTGGCCTTCGACGCGATCGACTTCGATCCGGCCTTGCGCTGGATCGACGTCATGAGCGACGTCGCCTTCCTGGCAATGGATCTGGAAGCGCGCGGCCGGCGCGACCTCGCGTTCGCGTTCGTCGACGACTATCTGCAGGCCGGCGGCGACTACGACGGCGTCTCGGTGCTGCGCTTCTACGCCACCTACCGTGCCCTCGTCCGGCAGCTGGCGGCGTCGCTGGCGCCGTCGGCGCACGGCCCGGACTACCGTGCCGCGGCGCATCGCTGGGCGACGGGGAGCGCGCCGCGGCTCGTGCTCATGTGCGGGTTGTCGGGCAGCGGCAAGTCCTCCGTCGCGCGCCAGCTTGTGCAGGCTGCCGGCGCAATCAGGATCCGGTCCGACGTCGAGCGCAAGCGGCGCGCCGATCCCGCCGACGCGGCGTATTCGGAGGCGGCGACGCGTCGAACGTATGCGCGCCTGGCCCGGGCCGTGCGACCGGCACTGGCGGCCGGCTTCCCGGTCATCGTCGACGCCGCATTCCTGCGCGCCGGCCATCGACGCCATTTCCGGACGATCGCGCGACGCCTGGGCGTTCCGTTCGAGATCCTGCACTGCGAGGCAGGCGACGCGGTCTCGCGCGGACGCCTGGAAGCGCGCGAACGCGCCGGGCTCGACCCCTCGGAGGCCACGGAGGCGACGTGGCTGAGGCAGAAGAACTGGGCGGAACCGCTGAGCGCGCGGGAATCGGCGGTCACCACGAGGATCTCGGGCGAGTCCGCCCAGATCGCGGCGATCGTCGCGCGCTGGCATGCGCAGGGCCCCGCGGCGACCGCTGCGTGAGTCCGCTTACCTTCGGCGTTGTCGTGGATCAATTGCCCCGGGGTGCAGGGGTCTACATTGAATCCTGACTTCACAGGAGCTGCCATGGCCCGCGCACAACGCCTTCCCGCTGCATCGCCCCCCGTCGCGTCCGCGCCGGAATCACCTTCCTGGTCGCTATGGCCCTCGAAGGTGCAGACGCTGCAGTTCAACGCGGCAAGAGACATGCTGGGCGTCTTCGGCCGGTATGTCGCGGCGTTGGCGGTTGCCCGGGACGCCCAGTCCCTCGGCGACGCTCAGCGGTCGGTCTTCGCCGACTGGATGGCCTGCATCGAGGAGGCACAGCGGCAATGGGCGGAGCTGGCCCGCCTGGTGCCTCCCGAAGCCTGGAGCAGCATCGGCTGGCGCCTGAAGCCGGCGGCTCATGCATCGACGGACGGCGTCGCTGACGAGACGCCGCGCGACCTGTTCGAGCAATCGAAGCTGGGCCTCGAGATGCTGCTGCGCCCGTGGATGGCCGCGCCCGACCTCGACCACACGGACGAGTTCGTGGCCTGAGGCCGATTCACCCGCGGAAGATGTCGAACGGTTCGATCCGCAGCACGCGGCGGATCCCGAAGTAGCTCGACGCCGCCGCGATCACGGCGCGCGGCGAGCGACGGGCAGGGCGTGCTGCTTACGAGCGGCCTGGCACGCATGACCTGTCTTTGCGCAGGCTCAACACGCGGCGAACCAGCACTCGTAGATTGCAGGAACAACGCGTGGATGGTTGCCGTAGCCTGAACCCGCCGCGCAATCGCCTCCCGTCGCGCAGCGATCGGGAGTCCACCACTGCTCAGGAGCGAGCCATGAAAGTGCTTTTTCCCGTCGATGGAAGCGAGTACACCAAGCGCATGCTGGCCTATGTGGCCGTTCACGACGAACTGGTCGGGTCCGACAACGAGCACATCTTCCTCCACGTCGTGCCGGAGCTTCCGACCGTGGCGACGCGACAGATGCTCAAGAGCGCGATCGAGGAGTACTACGCGCTGCAGGCGGAATCGGTGTTCGAGCCGATCCGCGCCTTCGTGAAGCAGTTGGGATGGACCTGCAGGTTCGAGCAGCTTCACGGCGCAGCCGCTCCGCAGATCGCCGGCTTCGCCGAACGCGAGGGCGCGTCTCTCATCGTGATGGGTTCCCACGGGCACGGCGCGCTGGCGGCCGTCGCACTGGGGTCGGTCGCGACCGGGGTGCTTGCACGTTGCAAGCTCCCGCTGCTCCTGCTTCGCTGAAAGTTGCCCATGGCCTTCGATCTGACCGCTGGTGGATTGCTGGAAGGCGTCGCCGTGGCGCTCGGCGTCGCGCTGTTGTTCCTCGGCATTGCCTGGCTTGTCACCTGGATGCTGAGTCACCGCGATTGAACGGCGTGGCGTCGACGTTCTCCCGGTCGCTGGCCGTTCTCGGATGCGCGGGGCTGTCCGCCTGCGCGAACCTGTTGCCGGACCAGGCGGCCGATACCCGGCCGCCGTTCGAATCCTTTGCGTCCGCGCGCGCAGCGCTGGAGCGCATCGAGCCCTTCAAGACCCATGCCGCGGAACTCGGTGCGCCGGGTTTCGACGTTCAGGGTCAGCGCAACATCACGCTGATCCCCTATCCCGACCTCGTGGCCCGGCTCGCTCCCAAATAGGACGCCCGTTGCGCCAGCAGGAGTTCGACCTCGTGCGCGCCGATGCCGCCTTCCATGTAGGCGATGCCCTCGGGCGTGTGTTCCTGGACGGCGGCCCACGACGGCGCCGGCGCGAGCGCAGCTTGAGCCCGATCAACCGGTGGCCTCGGCCGCCTTGACCAGGAGGACGGGCACCGGCGAATGCCGCACGACCACTTCCGCGTCGCTGCCGAGCGCGAGGCGCTTCATGCCGCGCCGGCCGTGCGTGCCCATCACGACGAGATCGCAATGCTGAGCGGTGACCTGATCCACGATCGCGTTCGAGGCCGATCCGGTCAGCGCGTCGACGATCGCGGATTCGCAAGCCAGGCCTGCGTCCGCCACGGTCTTCGCGGCCCTGGCGACGATCTCCTCGCCGGCGCGCCGCAGGGCCTCGAGAATGCCGTTGTAGTCCGCGATCGCGACCGGATCCATCAGGATGGGGAACTCGTTGACCACGTGCAGAACGACCAGCGCGGAATGCGTGGCGGTGGCCAGGCGGATGGCCTCGCGCAGGCCGCACTCCGACGGCGCGCTGCCGTCGACCGGGACCAGGATGCGTGAATACATGGAATCTCCTTGGGACTGTCCAGCGGACGCAAGGTCGGCGCCCTGAACCGGATTCTTGGACGCTGGGGCAGTGCGGTCCTTGCGGTCGCTCAAACGACGGGGCCGCGAAGGATGATCCGGCTCAAGGGCCGCCGTCCCGCCCCTTCGAGAATGAGGTGCTGTGCTTCCACGGAGCGATCGATGAACGACGATGTCACCCTGAGGAACGCCGTGATGGCGGAACTGGCGCTGGGGAGCGCGCTCGGCGCGGAGTCCATCGGCGTCGGCGCGCGCGATGGGATCGTGACGCTCAGCGGCCATGTGGCCACGCACGAGCAGAAGGTGTCGGCCGGGTGATCAACGAGTTGCGCATCCGCGAGTGATGTTCGGCCGGGCCGCAGGAGCGGGCTCGCGCCGTCCGGTTGACATGGCTCAAGCGCGCCGCGCGAATTCGAGGAGATCCTCGTCACCATGAAATCCCATCCCGCCTACTACCCCGACCGTGCCCGCGAGATCTCGTCCGCCCTGGCGCCGCTGCGCCGGAGCCAACCGGGCGTCATGCATGGCTTCCACCATCTCTCGCAAGCGGCGCTGGGCGACGGTGCCGTCTCCGCGAAGACCAAGGAGTTGATGGCGCTCGCGCTCGGCGTCGCTGCGCACTGCGACGGCTGCATCGCCTTCCACGCCAAGGCGCTGGTCGAGCTCGGCGCGTCGCGCGCGGAGGTCGAGGAGACGCTGGCGGTCGCGGTCTACATGGGCGGTGGTCCGTCGCTCATGTACACCGCCGACGCGTTGACGGCGTTCGACCAGTTCCAGCAGCTCGCCTCCAACGCGGCGTGAGCGGGCAGGGCGGGGGACGGCGGACCTCCCGTGTCCGCGCGGCTTGCGCCTCGTCAAGTCCGCTGGGCCGTCCTGCCCGAACAATGCGTCGACGTCGCCGTTTCGGCGGCGATGCGCAAGCGGCCGATGCCGCGGGAAGACATGTCGATGCAGTGGCGCAAACGGACGGCGGGAGCGGCTCTCCTGGCGGCAGCCTTCTTGCTGCCGGGTTGCCGGTGGCCCTGGAGCGGGGACGATGCGCGCCTGCCGATCACGCTCAGCGGCACGGTCGATGCGCACGAGATGGACCTCGCCTTCCAGGCGCCGGGCCGGATCCGCGCGCTGTTGACCGACGAAGGACGCACGGTTCACGCCGGCGACGTGGTGGCGCAGCTGGACGACGCCGATCTTGCCTTGGCGTCGCAGCGCGCGACGGCGCAAGCGGCCTCCGCGAGCGACGCGCTGGCGTCGATGCGCGCGGGCGCGCGACCGCAGGAGTTGCGCGGCGCGCGTGCCGCCGTGGCCCAGGCGCTGGCCGACCAGCGCTACGCCGACCAGCAGGTGCAGCGGACACGCGAGCTGATCGATCGCCAGTTCGTCTCGCCCGACCAGCTCGATCGCGTCCAGAGCGCCGCCGATGCCGCCGCCGCGCGGGTCGACCAGGCGCGGCAGTCGCTGTCCCTCCTGGAGGAAGGCGCGCGCCGGCAGGACCTGGCACGCGCGGCCGCGGATGCCGATGCGGCGACCGCGGCGGCGGGCGGAGCGGCGCGCGAGCTCGGGTACGCGCGCCTCGTCAGCCCGTCGGCCGGCGTGGTCAGCGTCCGCCTCGCGGAGAGCGGGCAGGTGGTCGCCGTCGGCCAGCCGGTGTTTCGCGTGGCGGAGCTGCAGCGGCCCTGGGTGCGCGCCTACCTGCCGGAGCAGGATCTCGCGCGGGTACGTCTCGGCGACCCGGTCGACGTGCATGTCGACGGCCGGCAGGACAAGGTGTGGCACGGCCACCTCAGTTTCATCTCGCCACAGGCGGAGTTCACGCCGAAGACCGTGGAGACCAAGGCCTTGCGCGTCGACCTGGTCTACCGGGTCACGGTGGACATCGACGACGGTGCCGGCGAGCTCAAGATCGGCATGCCTGCGGACGTGACTCTGCGCGGCGCCGAGCGCTGACCATGGCCGGGCCCGACACGACCGCGTCGGTCAGTGCCCGCGACCTGCACTTCTCTCGCGGCGCCCGCGTGGTGCTCGCCGGCCTGGACCTGTCGGTGCAGGCACGCGAGATCTTCGGTGTCGTGGGCGCCGACGGCGCCGGCAAGAGCACCTTGCTGCAACTGCTGATCGCCCAGTTGCCGCCGGCCTCGGGGGACATCCGCGTGCTCGGCATCCCGCCCGAAGATCCGCGAGTGCGCGAGGCCGTCGCATACATGCCGCAGGCGTTCGGGCAGTACCTCGACCTGTCCGTGCTTGAGAACCTGCGCTTCTTTTCTTCGCTGCACGGGCTGTCCCGCTCGGCGGCTTCCGATGTGATCGCCGATCTGCTCAAGCGCACCGGGCTGGCGGGATTCGAGGATCGCCGGGCGGCGCAGCTGTCGGGCGGGATGATGCAGAAGCTCGCGCTGGCCTGCGCGCTCGTGAGCCGGCCGCGCGTGATGTTCCTCGACGAGCCCACCACGGGCGTCGATCCCTTGTCGCGCCGCGCCTTCTGGCAACTGCTCGAAGGCGTGCGCGCGGACGGCGTGGCGATCGTGATCACGACGGCCAACATGGAGGAGGCGGAGCGCTGCGACCGCATCGGCACGCTGGAGCAGGGCCGGATCACGCGCGAAGGGCGGCCGCGGTCGCTCGTTGACGGCGTGCGGGCGGCATTGTGGGCGGTCGACGGCGAAGCCGCCCGTTCCGTGCGCGCGCGCGTGCGCGAGCTGCCGGGGATCGACCTGGCCTTCACCGTCGGCCGGGAGCTGAAGCTGTGGCTTTCCGAAGCGGCGGACGCCGAGGCCGTCGGCGCCTCCGTGCGCGCGCTCGCGGCGGGGCTCTCCGTGCGGCGCCTCGCGCCACGCTTGCACGACGTCGCCCTGCGCGATCTCGCCCTCGCGCAGCGGGAGGCGGCACGTGCCTGACGCCGCCGCGCCCGCCATCTCGGCCCGGAACCTGGTGCGCCGGTTCGGCAAGTTCGTGGCGGTGGACGACGTCTCGCTGGAGGTGGCGCGCGGCGAGGTGTTCGGCCTGCTGGGCGCGAACGGCGCAGGCAAGACCACCGCGATCCGCATGTTGTGCGGCACGCTGGCGCCCAGCGGCGGCCAAGTCGCCGTGGCCGGCATCGACATGGTGCGCCACGCGCGTCTCGCGCGCTCGCGCATCGGCTACGTGACCCAGCGCTTCACCCTGTACAGCGACCTGACCGTGCGCGAGAACCTGGCGCTGCAGGCCGGCCTCTACGGCGTGGCGGGCGAGCGCCTGGCCCGGCGCATGGACTGGGCACTGGAGCGCCTGGAGCTGCGCGCGGAAGCCGGCGAGCGCGCAGGCATGCTTCCGCTGGGCTTCCAGCGGCGCCTGGCCATCGCCGCCGGGTTGCTGCACGAGCCGGACGTGCTGTTCCTCGACGAGCCCACATCCGGGATCGATCCGCTGGCGCGCCAGCACCTGTGGGAGCTCGTCTACGAACTCGCGGAGACCGGCGTCGGCGTGCTGGTCACCACCCACTACATGGACGAGGCCTTGTTCTGCGACCGGCTGGCGCTGATGGACCGCGGCCGCGTGGCCGCGCAGGGCACCCCGCACAGCCTGCTCGAACGGCCGCTCGGCACGCCGCTGATCGAGCTGCGATGCTCGGCGGGTGCCGACTTCGATGCCTGGGTCGCCCGGCGCGGCGGCGTGCGCGAGGTGCTGCCGCGAGCGGGAGCGCTGCGGGTCCGGCTGGACCCCGGCTGCGACGCCAGGGCATTCGTCGAGCGCGTCGTCGCCGACGGCGCCGCGGCCGGCTTCACGCTGGAAGGCGACGCGCAGGCGACGCCGGAGCTGGAGGACGTCTTCGTCTCGGTGCTGGAACAGGCCCAGGGCGCGCCATGAAGGCGCGCAACGTCTTCGCGATGGCGCGCAAGGAGGTGCGGCACCTGGTGCGCGATGCGCGCAGCCTCGCGCTCATGTTCCTGCTGCCCGCCATGATGCTGTTCATCTACGGCTACGCCATCCGCCTGGACATCACCGAAGCGCCCATCGGGCTGCTGGTCGAGGCCCATGACGGCGCCGCGCGCGAGCTGGCCTCGCACTTCGAGGGCAGCCGCGCGTTCTCGGTGGTGCGGCGCTTCTCCGACCGCGCGGAGCTGCGCGACGCGGTCGTGTCGCACGAGGTCTGGGCGGCGATCGTCATCCCGGTCGACTTCGATCGCCAGGCGGGACGCGGCTCGGCGAGCGTGCAGCTCATCCTCGATGGCATGGACGCCAACACCGCGCGCCTGATGCGCAACTACGTGATGCAGGTGGTGAACGCATCCGCGCAGGGCGGCGGCGTGCCCGCGGGCACGGTGGATGTGGCGTACCGCACGTGGTTCAACGAAGCCAACGAGAGCCGCTACGCGATCGTGCCCGGCGTGATCGTGATGGTGATGGGCGTGGTGGGTGCGCTCATGACGGCGCTGACGATCGCGCGCGAGATGGAATCGGGCAACCTCGTGATGCTGCGCACGACGCCGCTCACCCGCCTCGAGTTCCTGCTCGGCAAGCTGCTCCCGTACTTCGTGGTCGGCATGATCGACGTGCTGGGCTGCGCCGCGGCCGCCGTCCTCATCTTCGACGTTCCGTTGCGCGGCTCGGTGATCGAGCTGGCGGCCGCGTCGGGCCTGTTCATGCTGGTGGTCATGACCCAGGGCGCGCTGATCTCGCTGATCGCGGGATCGCAGCTGATGGCGTCGCAGCTGGTGCAGGTCGTCACGTTCCTGCCGGCGTTCCTGCTGTCCGGGGTGATCTATGCGATCGCCAACATGCCCGCCGCGGTGCAGGCGATCACGTACCTGGTGCCGGCGCGCTACTACGTCGCGATCGTCAAGGCCCTGTTCCTCAAGGGCGCGACGCTGGCCACGCTGTGGTCCGACTGCGCCGCGCTGGGCGTGATGCTGGCCGTGCTCGGCTGGATGCTGGCGCAGCGCGCCGACCGCCTGGGGCTGCGGCCGTGAGGATCGCCAGCCGCGCCTCCGTGCGCCGCGTCCTCGCGCGGCTCGGCGCCTTGCTGCGCAAGGAGTTCCTGCAACTCCTGCGCGACCCGCGCATGCGCTTCGTGCTGGTGGGGCCGCCGCTGATCCAGCTGGTGCTGTTCGGCTACGCGGCGACGTTCGACGTGCGCCATGCCGACATCGCAGTCGTCGATCGTGACCACAGCCAGGCGAGCCGCGACCTGCTGGCCGCCATCGTGGCGACGGACCACTACACGCTGCGCATGGCGCGCGATCTCCCGGAGGCGAGCGTGCAGATGGATCGCTCGCAGGTGCGCGTGATCCTCCAGGTGCCGCAGGGCTACACCCGCAGCCGCGTGCTTCAGCTGATCGCCGACGGCTCCGATCCGAACAGCGCGCAGCTCATCGCCGCCGAGGTCGTGCGCATCGTGGCGCAAGCCGCAGTGGCGGCCGGCGGCGGCGCGCCCGCGATCACGGTCGAGGAACGGGCCTGGTTCAACCCCAACCTGGAGGATCGCTGGTACTTCGTGCCGGGCATCATGGCCAACGTCATCTTCCTGTCGACGCTGATGCTGAGCGCGATGGTGGTGGTGCGCGAACGCGAGTTCGGCACGCTGGAGCGGTTGATGGTGACGCCGGTCGCGCGCGCCGAATTCCTGGTCTGCAAGATGGCGCCCGTGGTGGCCGTGGGCGTCGTCGATTCGCTGCTGATCGCCGCGACCGCCGTCGGCTGGTTCGGGGTGCCGTTCGCCGGCCACATCCTCGATCTCGTGGCCGCGACGCTGATGCTGCTGGTGTCGACGCTCGGCATGGGGCTGCTGGTGTCCAGCTACGCGCAGACGCAGCAGCAGGCCATGCTGTCCGCCAGCTTCTTCATCATGCCGATGATGATCCTGTCGGGCTTTGCATTCCCGATCCGCAACATGCCGGTGTTCCTGCAGGAGCTCAGCTGGTTCAACCCGCTGCGCTACTACCTCGTCATCGTGCGCGACGTCTTCCTGTCGGGCACCGGCGTGGCGCGGCATCCGGTGGAGTGCGCGGCGATGATCGGGCTCGGCCTGGTGACGCTGCTCACCGCTTCGACGCGCCTGCGCTGAGGGAGCCCGCTGCGCGCATCCGACGCCGTCCGGCCTTCCCGCATGCAGCGCGCTGGTCGCGGCGGCGGCATCGCTCGCCGCGTGCGCGGTCGACTTCGGAAACGCCGCGCCGGCGCGCGAACTGGCGCGCGAAGCGCTGCCTGCCGGCTCAACTCGCGATGCCGGCCTGGCAGGACGAACCGCCCGTCAGCGCCCGCGTCCTCGACCTGTACGCCTACCTCTGCGCGCGAGCGGATGGCGTGCTCGGGCCCGGCCGTCCGGCCCGCTGACGCCGGGAGCGCGACGTTTGAGCGCGCGCAAGGCGCCGGCTGCCCCGGCGTGCTCCGATCGAACGACTGCGAACCGCTTCGCGCTCGAGGACTTCGCGCGCCGGGTCCAGGCCGTGTTCGAACCGCTGGCCGACGCGCCCGCGCGCAAGGCGGCCTGACGACCCGCCGAGGATGCGCGCCGCGGCGCCGTTGCCATGACGGTCCTCCAGGCGGCGCCGCGATCCATCCGCAGCCACGGGTCATGAGCGCTCCGCGCCGATGCGCATCACGATGCGCCCTTCGATATCGCCCGCCTTCATGCGGTCGAAGACCTGGTTGATGTTGTCCAGCCGGTCTTCGCGGCAGGTCACGCGCACCTTGCCCTCGCCGGCGAACTCGAGCGCCTCCTGCAGATCCTTGCGCGTGCCCACGATCGATCCGCGCACCGTCTTCGCGTTCAGAACGACGTCGAAGATCGGCAACGCGAAGTCGCCGGGCGGCAGGCCGACCAGCGACATCGTGCCCCGCTTGTGCAGCATGCCCAGGGCCTGCGAGAACGCGCTGCGCGACACCGCCGTCACGAGGACGCCGTGCGCACCGCGGATCGCGCGCTGGATCTCCTGCACCGGGTCGAGCGTGCCCGCGTTGACGACCATGTCCGCGCCCAGCCGGATGGCCAGCGCCAGCTTGGCCTCGTCGATGTCCACGGCGATCACATGGAAGCCCATGGCCTTGGCGTATTGCACGGCGCAGTGGCCGAGTCCGCCGATGCCCGAGATGGCCACCCAGTCGCCGGGCTTGCAGTCGAGCATCTTGAGGCCCTTGTAGACCGTGACGCCGGCGCACAGGATCGGCGCGATCTCGGAGAAGCCGACGTTGTCGGGCAGGCGTCCCACGTAGCCCGGGTCGGCCAGCACGTATTCCGCGTAGCCGCCGTTGACGGTGTAGCCGGTCATCTGCTGTTCGTCGCACAGCGTCTCCCAGCCGGTGATGCAGTGCTCGCAGTGGCCGCAGGCGGTGTGCAGCCAGGGCACGCCGACGCGGTCGCCTTCCTTGATGCCCTTGACGCCGGCCCCCAGGGCGGCGACGTAGCCGACGCCCTCGTGGCCGGGGATGAATGGCAGCGTAGGCTTGACGGGCCAGTCGCCGCTGGCGGCGTGCAGGTCGGTGTGGCAGACGCCCGAGGCGACCACCTTGACCAGCACCTGTCCCGGCGCGACGTCGGGAATGGGCACCTCCTCGAGGCGCAACGGCTGGCCGAAGGCGTGGACGACGGCGGCTTTCATCATGCGCATGGCGAACTCCTGTGGAATCGATGGGTGCAAAGATCGGGTGGCGGCGGCCGCAGGCTCAGGCCATGTACTTGCCGCCGTTGACGCACAGCGTGGCGCCGTTGATGAAGGCGGCGTCGTCGGCGGCCAGGAAGACCGCGCAACGCGCGATCTCCGCGGTCGTGGCGAGGCGGCCAGCGGGAATGGCCTTGAGGATCTGCTCCATCACCTCCGGCCGCACGGCGCTCACCATCGCGGTGTCGGTGTAGCCGGGCGAGATGGCGTTCGCGGTGATGTTGCGCGAGGCACCCTCGAGCGCCACCGACTTCGTGAAGCCGATGATCCCGGCCTTGGCGGCGGCGTAGTTGGACTGCCCGGCCTGGCCCGACTGGCCGTTGACCGAGGTGATGTTGACGATGCGCCCGAAGCGGCGCTCGCGCATGCCTTCGATCACGGCACGCGTCATGTTGAAGCATGAGCCGAGGTCGACGTCGATCACCTCGCGCCACTGCTCCGGCGTCATCTTGTGCAGCATCGCGTCGCGCGTGATGCCCGCGTTGTTGACCAGGATCTCGACCGGGCCCAGCGCGGCCACGACGCGTGCGACCCCGGCCTGGCAGGCGGCGAAGTCCGCCACGTTCCATTGGAAGACGGGGATGCCGGTGCGCGAGGCGAACTCGTCGGCGGCGCGGGCATTCGAGCCGAAAGTGGAGGCCACGCGGTAGCCGGCCGCGCTCAGGGCTTCGGCGATTGCCGCGCCGATGCCCGCGGTGCCCCCGGTGACGAGCGCGACGCGTTGAGCGGCGGAAGCGGTGCGCGCCGGCTGGGCGATGGCCGGAACGCTACCGGCGGTCGAAGTCGAGGGCATGGCCGGATCCTTTGCGTGTCAGTGTGGAAGGATCCGACGATAGGAGCGGTGCCACGCCTGCGCATTGAGGTGCCTCAAGGCACCGCATCGGGGTAGTCGGACATCGCCGGTCCTTGCGCTCCCGCAAGTCGCGGCGACGCAGGCCTCCACAGAATCGACGTCTGCCATCCTGTTTCCCAGGAGTCGACCATGTCCTACGCGACCGTTGTCCTTCACCTCGATGCCCACCCGCGCCTGGACGGGCGCATCGACCAGGCCGCACGCCTGGCACGCCGGTTCGAGAGCCACCTGGTGGGCCTCGCCGCGGCCGATCACGGCCGGTTCGGCCACAGCGTGGTGACCGGCTTGTCCCGAACCGCGCGGCTGGCCCAGGCGGCCGACGAGAGCCGGGCGACGGCACGCGACCGCGCGGAGCGTTTCCAGCAGTGCATGGAGATGTCGATGGCGTCCGTGTCCTTCGAAGCCGTCGTTGACGAGGACGACGACGTCACGGCCCTGGCTCGCCGCAGCACTTGCTGCGACCTGCTCGTCCTGACGCAGCCGGATCCGGCGTGGTCAGGGCATGAACGCTCCCTCGGCCAGCTCGAACAGGTCGTCCTTCAAAGCGCCGCGCCGACCCTGGTGTTGCCGTTTGCCGGCAGGCATTCGCTGTCCGCCGACAGGGTGATGATCGGGTGGGACGGCTCCCACGAGGCGGCACGCGCGGTCGCCGGCGCGTTGCCGCTGCTGCAGCGCGCGAGCTGGGTCCATCTGGTGCGCTGCGAGACCCGCGTCGACGCGGATCGCGGCGTCGAGGGTTCCGGCTTCGACCTTCCGCGCGAGTGGCTGGGACGCCACGGCGTGCGCATCGACGCGTCGCTGGAGCGCAGCGGCAACGATGTCTGCACGGCCTTGCTGGCCCGCGCCGCCGCCCTCGACGCCGATCTGGTGGTGATGGGCGCCTGGGGCATGCCGCGCTGGGCGGAGCGCCTGGTCGGCGGCACCACGCGCTCGATGTTCTCGAGCATGGACGTGCCGGTGCTGATGTCGCACTGAAGGGGACGACATGCCCGGCTCGGCGCGGGCGTGACCTCGCTGCGACCCGGGCAGCGCGCGGGCGTCCCGTGGCTGGGCCATGTCTGCGGGCACTGCTCCTATTGCAACGCTGGCCGCGAGAACCTGTGCGACGAGCCGCGCTTCACCGGATACACGCGCGACGGCGGCTTCGCCACGCACGTCGTCGCGGAGGCGGCGTTCTGCTTCCCGCTGCCCGACCTGCCGCGGGCAGGCGCGCCCGGCGGCCCGCAGGACGGCCTGCTGGACGCCATCCACGCCGCGCCGCTGATGTGTGCCGGCCTGATCGGCTGGCGCGCCTTGAGGCTGGCGGGCGACCAGGTTCGCGAGCTCGGGATCTTCGGCTTCGGCGCGGCGGCGCACCTGATCACGCAGATCGCCGTGCGGCGTGGCATCCGCGTCCATGCATTCACGCGCGCGGGCGACATGGCCGCGCAGGCGTTCGCGCTCGAGCTGGGCGCGGCCTCGGCCGGAGCCAGCGATGCCGCATCCCCCTGCGCATTGGACGCCGCGATCATCTTCGCCCCGGTGGGCGAACTGGTGCCGCTGGCGTTGCGCGCGGTCCGCAAGGGCCGGATCGTCGGCGCGGCGGTGCTGGTGCCCTGAAGCGGGCGGCGGACGCGGCCCTCCCGACACTTCCATTGACCTTGCGCAAGCACCGCGCGGCGGAGTTCGCGACGATGGAACTGCCCGCGCGTGCGGGCCAGAACGCCCATGACATGGAGATCGCGATGAACGTCGACACCCAGAGCCACCTCGCCATCCTTCGCGGCATGCTCGACTTCGAGTTGAACGAGGCGAGGACCGAACTGCGCGCCTTGCAGATCAACGGCGCGTCCGTGCCACCCGAGGGCCGACCGCGCGAGGTGGCCGATCGCAAGGACGAGGCCGAGGCCGCTCAGGCGTTCGAGGTTTCCGATGCCGCCGTCGAGCGCCTGATACGCGAGGTGTCGCAGTGCGAACGCGCGCTGGATCGCCTGGCGCAGGAGCGCTACGGTGATTGCGCCGATTGCGGCGAGCCCATCCCCTGGCCGCGCCTGATGGCGCAGCCCGCGGCGGAGCGATGCGCGGATTGCCAGCGGGCGTTCGAAGGCCGTTCGCACGGCTTGGCGCAGGCTTAGTCAGGCCCTGTACGTCCGGTCGGCGGCCCCGGCCGGCCGAGGTGCCGTTGCGTCGATGGCCGGTGCGACCGGAGGGCCACCCGTCCAGGAGGGCCGGCCCGGACGGTCAATGCGACATCAACACCGGAACGGTCATCGAGCCCAGCACGTCGCGCGTGGTGCCGCCCAGGATCCGCTCGCGCCAGCGCGCATGGCCGAACGCACCCATCACGATCAGGTCGGCCCCCAGGTCGGCGGCCCGCGACAGCAGCGCCTCGCCGACCTCGATGGTGGTGGTCTCGACCTGGGTCCGTGCCGCAACCCGATGCCGCGCGAGCCATTCCGCGAGGCTGGACAGGTCGCTGCTGAGGCCGCCTTCGTCCTCGGGCGCGCTGCGGTTGAAGAGCATCACCTGGACCGACTGGGCGCGCCGCAGCAGCGGCAGCGCGTCGGCGACGGCGCGCGCCGCCGCGTGGCTGTCGTCCCAGGCCACGAGCACGCGGGTGCCGAGCGTTTCCGCCGCGTTCGCGTAGGGCAGCACGAGCACCGGACGCGCGCTCGCCAGGATCGTCGTCTCGATCTGCGGATTCTTGAACGCCTGCCCGTTGTGCGCGCGCGGATCGGACTGCGTCAGCACGAGCAGGTCGTTGACGCGGCCACGCCGGTTCAGCGCGCCGCTCATGTCGGACTCGTCGACGATGGCCTTACGCGCCGTGACCCCGGCCATCTCGCACGCCACGTCGAAGGCCAGCGCGGCACGCGTCGCGTCCTCCAGCAGCACGTCACGGCCCAGGATCGGCAGCGAGGCCACCGACGAGGTGAGGTTCAGGTTGGCCCGCAGGTCGAGCACCTCGGTCGGGGCAACGCCCGTCACGTGACTGCCCATGGTCTTGGCGAGGGCCAGCACGGCTTTGGTGCGGGCGACGCATTCCGGCTGGTTGTCCAGCGGCATCAGGATGCTCGGATAGTTCATGACATGCCTTTCGGGGCAACGCGGAAGTGCGTCTTTCGAAGCGAATTCTTTCGCGTCGTGAACTTGCGACCGTTGATCCATCGCAACCGGGCGCTCGAGCGTCCGGTCGACCGCCGGCTTCAGGCGGGCAGGGCGGACGCGGCCTGCAGCGCCGGTTGAAGTTCCAGGGTGTAGTGGACGGTGCCCGGTTCGCGGGTCTGCGACTCCGGTTCGAATCCCAGCCCCAGCAGCAGTGCGTGCATGGCCGCGTTTTCGCGCAACACGTAGCCGGACATCCGCCGGACGCCGCGCGAACGGAGATAGCCGACCATCTTCGACATCAGCACCGTCCCGAGCCGGTGTCCCTGCACGTCGGTGCGCACCAGGAGCGCGAACTCGGCTTCGACGTCGTCCGGATCGCAGACCGCGCGCGCGACCCCCAGCGTCTCCTGGACTCCGTCGGGCGCCGTGTCGAGCGCGATGAAGGCCATCTCGCGCGCATAGTCGATCTGCACCAGCCGCGCGATCTCGGTCCGGGGCAATTCGCGCCGGCTGCTGAAGAAGCGCAGGCGCAGGTCCGCCGGCGCGACATGGGCGATGAAGGCGCGGTGCAGCGGCTCGTCCTCCGGCCGGATGGCGCGCATCGTGACGGTGCGGCCCTGCCAGTCGACGCTCTCCGTCAACTCGTCCGGGAAGGGCCGGATCGCGAAGCGATCGGCGCCGGCGACCGGCGTGCGGCTCAGTCGCACGCGCGCGTCGAGCGCCAGCACGCCGTTCTCGTCGGCCCACAGCGGGTTGATGTCCAGTTCGGCGAGTTCGGGCAGGTCTGCCTGCATCTGCGACAGCGCGATCAGGACGTCGCAGACCGCGTCGACATCCGCTGGCGCGCGACCGCGATACCCCTGCAGCAGCTTGGCCACCCGCGTGCGCGACACCAGGTCGCGGGCGAGAACGCGATTGAGCGGCGGCAGGGCGATGGCGCGATCGGCGATCACCTCGACGGCCGTGCCGCCCTGTCCGAACATCAGCACGGGCCCGAAGACCGAATCGACGCTGGCGCCGACGATGAGTTCCTGCGCATGCGGCCGGCTGGCCATGCCCTGCACGCTGAAACCTTCGATCCGCGCGTCCGGACGCAGCGCGCCGATGCAGGCGAGCATCTGGCGCGTCGCCGCGCGCAGCGCCGGCTCGTCGGAGATGTCGAGCAGCACGCCGCCGACGTCGGACTTGTGGCTCAGGTCGGGCGACAGGATCTTGAGGACGACCGGGTAGCCGATGTCCTTCGCCGCGGCCGCCGCGGCGTCGGCCGTGGCCTTGACGCGCGCGGTCCGGACGGTGGGGATGCCGTAGGCAGCCAGCAGTTGCTTGCTCTCGACCTCGTCGAGCGCCTCGCGGCCGGTTGCCAGCGCGGTCGCGACGATGGCACGCGCCACGGCCTTGTCCGGCGCGCCGCTGGCGCTGGCGGACGGCGCCTCGAGCAGCATCGCCTGGTTGTGGCGATAGGTCGCCAGCATGGCGCAGGCCTGCACGGCTTCCTCGGGCGTCTCGAAGTCGGCGACGCCGGCTTCCTCGAACACGTGGCGCGCCTCGGCGACCGCGCCGTCGCCGAGCCAGCAGCTCAGGAGCCGCCGCTTCGCCTCGCGCGCCACCGGCAGGCAGGCGCGCGCGATGTCGACGCTCGGCACGATGGCCGTGGGGGCGTGCATGAAGAGGATGGCCCCGGTGTCCGGGTCGGCCAGGAGCGCCTCGAGCGTCTCGACGTAGCGCTCGGCAGGCGCATCGCCGACGATGTCGATGGGATTGCCGTGCGACCACCCGCTCGTCAGCTTCGAATCGAGCCGTTCGAGCAGCGACGGGCCCAGCTTGTGCAGTTCGACGCCCGCGCTCGCGGCGGCGTCGGCCGCCAGCACGCCGGCGCCGCCGCCGTTGGTCATCAGGGTCAATCCGCGGTCGATGTCCGCATCGAAGCGGGCCAGCGTCTCGGCCGCGACGAACAGTTCCTGCAGCGTGTCCACGCGCAGCATGCCGGCGCGCCGGATCGCGGCGTCGAACACCAGGTCCGAGCCGGCGAGGGCGCCGGTGTGCGACGCCGCGGCCTGGGCGCCCTTGGCCGAACGGCCGGCCTTCACGACGATCACCGGCTTGTTGCGCGCCGCCGCGCGCGCGGCCGACATGAACTTGCGCGGCGATTCGATCGATTCGATGTACAGCAGGATCGAGCGTGTCGATGCGTCGCTGGCCAGGTAGTCCAGCAGATCACCGAAATCCACGTCCATGTGCTCGCCCAGCGAGACCATGTGCGAGAACCCGACGCGCCGCGACTTCGCCCAGTCCAGCACCGCCGTGACGAGCGCGCCCGATTGCGACACGAACGCCACGTCGCCCGCGATCGCGTCGGTGTGCGCGAAGCTCGCGTTGAGGCCGAGGCCAGGCGACAGCAGCCCCAGGCAGTTGGGCCCCAGCAGGCGCATCGTCGTCGGCCGCGCGAGTTCGCGCAGCCTCTGCTTGAGGGCGGCGGCTATGCCTGCGGTCAGCACGATCACCGCGCGCGTGCCCAGCGCAGCCAGTTCGCCGACGACGTCGACCAGGGTCTCGGCAGGGGTGCAGACGACCGCGAGGTCGGGGGCGGACGCCAGGTCCTTGCAGCGGCGCGCCACGGCGACGCCATCGAGCTCGCGGTGCTTCGGGTTCACCGGCATCAGCGTGCCGTCGAACTTGCCGGCGCGCAGGTTGCGCCACACGGTCGCGCCGACGCTGCCAGGTCGGTCGGACGCGCCGACGACGGCCACGCTGCAAGGTTGGAGCAGGGCGTCGAGATTGCGGATGCTCATCGGAATTCCTTGGGTGAGACGACGGTGGATGCGGTATCGCGTGATTCAGTCGGCGCCGACGAGTTCGCCGACGTGCGCGACGACGCTGCGTGCGAGGCAGTCCAGGTTGTAGCCGCCCTCCAGGCACGAGATGACGCGGCCGTGGCAGTGGCGCCGCGCCAGGCCCATGATCTCGCGCGTCACCCAGGCGTAGTCCGCCTCGACGAGCCCGAGGTTGCCCATGTCGTCGTCGCGGTGGCCGTCGAAGCCGGCGGAGATGTAGATCAGCTGCGGCGCGAAGCGGTTCAGCGCCGGCAGCCAGCGTGTCGTCACCGCCTCGCGGAAGGCGGCGCTGCCGGAGCGGGGCGGGAGACCGACGTTGACCATGTTCGGGCCGTCCACGTCCTGCGCGAACGGATAGAGGCCCTGCTCGAACGTCGAGCACATCAGCACGCGCGGGTCGTCCTTGAAGATGTCCTGGCTGCCGTTGCCGTGGTGGACGTCGAAGTCGACCAGCGCCACGCGGCTGAGGCCGTGGAAGTCGGTCGCATGACGAATCCCCACGGCGACGTTGTCGAAGAAGCAGAAGCCCATCGAGGCGCCGCGTTCGGCATGGTGGCCCGGCGGACGCACGCAGCAGAAGGCCGCGGGTGCCTCGCCGGCGAGCACGAGGTCGGTGGCCATCACGGCGGAGCCGGCAGCGCGCAGGGCGGCGATGGCGGTGAAGGGGTTCATGTTCGTGTCCGGATCCACGTGGACGTAGCCTTCGATCGGCGAGGCACAGAGCGTCTCCTGCACGTGGGCCTGCGTATGCGCGCGTGTCAGCTGCGCCTCGGTGGCCAGCGGCGCCTCGCACACGTTCATGTGGTCGAGTAGGCCGCGGAAGAGCAGCCTGTCGTGGATGGCGGACAAGCGCGCCGGCGCCTCCGGATGGCCCGGGCCCATCTCGTGTCGCAGGCAATCGTTGTGGGTGATGTACGCGCACAGCATCGACGTCTCCTGGTTGGGTGTCTTCGGGCGCGCAGCAGATCCACGAGCCGTAGATACCTCCCGGTTCACGATAGGGGCGCGTGGCCGCAAGGCTCTTGATCCGCATCAAGCAGCCGCCGGCCCGTGCGAAGCGAAGCTTCAGTTCGCGACGCTCCCGATGGCCGCCTGGATCTCGGCGGAGGCGTCGTTGCTCCTCACAAGGGCCTGCAAGGGATCGAGGAAGCAGGCCGACCACCTGGCGATCGTCGTCGCGCACCAGCAGCCGGCGCACGCCGGCCGCGCGCATCGCTTCGACGGCCTCCGCCGGGTCGAGCGCGCGCGCGATCATCGACGGTGGCGATGGCGCGTTGGCACAGGGCGGCGAGATTCATGGCGCGGGCCCCGGTCAGGCGAGGCGGTCGAAGGCCTCGAAGCGTTTGCGCGCGAGGGCCACCAGCTGGTTGTCCGTCGGATGGTCGACGACCTCGTAGGCGGTGATGCGGTCCGCCGTGCGCGAACGATGCTTGGCCACGTAGTGCTGAAAGTCGGCCAGGGCGGTGTGGCCGCCGGCCACGATCGTCCGGGGAAATTCATCGAGCAGGTCGCAGACGGCGCCGAAATACTCGTGCTCCGAGCGGACGGCGCTGCCGTGCTGGCGCGTCGCGTGCGCATGTTGCGCCACGTCCGTCGCTTGGGTGGACGCGCTGTCGAACTCGATGGCATGCGCCGCCAGATGGGTCAGATGGACGACGCCGGGGGATGTTCTCATGGGGCACCTTCGATGGATATCAGGATGATTCCAGTCTGCGCGCGCGGGCGCCGCCTGCGTTGATGGCGATCAACGCAGCCACAGGGCGTGTCGCCTTGCGCGCGGCTTGACGGCGATCAACCCGGATCGCGTCACGCGGATCATGCTGCGGCGATCCGCCCTGCTTTCGAAAGGAGACGTCCACATGAATACCCTCACCAGTCCGCGCGACCCGGTGGTCGCGGTCCACGCCAGCCACTCCGGTGCCGAGGCCGCCATCAAGGCGCTCGGCCGGGCCGGCTTCGACCTGACGAAGGTGTCGATCGTGGGAAAGGGCTGCCACAGCGAGGAGCACGCGCTCGGGTTCTACACCGTCGGCGACCGTGTGCGGACCTGGGGTGCATCGGGCGGATTCTGGGGTGCGGTCTGGGGCCTGCTGCTGGGGTCGGCGGTGTTCGTGATGCCGCCGCTGGGCGTGGTGGCGGCGGCCGGGCCGATCACGCTAGCCCTCGTCGTCGCGCTCGAGAGTGCCGTGGTGGTGGGTGGCGTCTCTGCCCTTTGTGCGGCCCTCGTGAGCCTGGGATTGCCGCGCGACCAGGCGATCAAGTACGAGGCGGACGTCGCCGCCGATCGCGCGCTCGTGATCGTGCATGGTTCGCCGGAGGATGTCAGCCACGCCCGCCGGATCCTCACCGCTGCCGAGTCGGGGCACGCGCTTCCGATCCATCAGGCGGCCTGAGGAGCGATCGTGGAAATGCGAACCTCTCCCGATCTCCTGCGAGGCACACGATTCCCGGAGTCGAACGCATGAACTCGCCCAAGCATTGGCAGGATCCCGTCAACGCCTGCGTCGGCGTCCTGATCCTCGTCTCGCCCTGGCTGGCGGGCTACGCCCTTGTGCTGCCAGCGCTGGCCAACGCCGTGATCGTCGGGACGATCCTCTTCACGGTCTCCGTCCTCGCTGTGGTCATCGGGCGGCCGTGGGCCGAATGCGCCGTCGTCGCGGTCGGCGCCTGGATGCTGGCGTCGCCCTGGGCGCTCGAGCTTGCAGACGAACGTGCACGGCGCTCAGCCGTCGTCCTGGGCAGTCTGGTGCTGATGCTGGGCGTCGGCGCGCTGGCGGCGGATCTGCACCGGCGAACGCGCGCCCGCACGCAAGCGGCGAACTGAATCGAGGCCCTCGGGCAGGTCGTCAGGCGGCCTGCTGGCGGCGGCAGGCCTGCTGGCGGTCGATCCGTTGCGCGATCGGCGTCCGTTCGCCTCGGGGTTCGCGATCGTGAAATGCACCGAGGCGGCCGGGGCGAATCGCCGCGTGCCGAGTTGATATGCATCAACCGGCGGCCGCGCGCGAGCCGTCATCCTCGCTGGATGTGGTCGCCCCCCGTCACCTGGAGCGTGTTGACGCGCCAAGTGCGCCGCGACGGCGGCGTCATTCCCGAGACAACGCAGGTGCCGCGCGCCTTCTGGAACGTCGCGCTGGATGCGCTCCTGCCTGCGCTGGTCTGCACGACCGCCGGCCTGTCCGCGGCGGAGGCTGCTCGACGCCTCGATGCATTCGGCGCGAACACGCTGGGCGCGCAACGCCGGCGGTGGGCCGCGCTCGAGTTCCTCGGCCATCTTCGAAGCCCGCTCGTCCTGCTGCTGCTGGCGGCGTGCATCGTGTCCGCCGCGATGGGCGACGCGACGAGTGCGATCGTCATCGCGGTGATCGTGATCGGCAGCGTCACGCTGGATTTCGTCCAGGAGCGACGCGCTGGCGATGCCGCGGAGCGGCTGCGGCAGTCCGTCGCGCTCCAGGCCGACGTGCTGCGCGATGGCGTCGACGTCCGCATCCCGGCGGCGCAGCTGGTGCCTGGCGACATCGTGCGACTGGCCGCCGGTGACCTGGTGCCCGCCGATGGCCGCGTCCTGGAGGCACGCGACTTCTTCGTACGCCAGGCCATGCTCACAGGCGAGGCGTACCCGGTCGAGAAGAAGCCCGGAGACATCGCGGGCGCCGATGCCGACCTGTCCGCAGCGGTCAATGGCGCCTTCATGGGATCGTCCGTCCTCAGCGGCAGCGCGACCCTGCTGGTATGCCGCACGGGCCGGGCAAGCTTCCTCGGCGAGGTCTCCGACACCTTGCGGCAACCCGCGGCGCCGACCGCATTCGAGCGCGGCACACGCAACTTCGGCGACCTGGTGGTCAAGCTGACCGCCGGACTCGTCCTGTTCGTGACGTTCGCGCTGGTGTTCGCGCACCGCCCCCTGGCGCAGACCTTCCTGTTCGCGGTCGCGCTCGCGGTGGGCCTGACGCCGGAATTGCTGCCGATGATCGTGTCGGTCACCCTCGCGCGCGGCGCGATGCGCATGGCCGCGCGCAAGGTGGTCGTCAAGCATCTGCCCGCCATCCAGAACATGGGCAGCATGGACGTGCTGTGCACCGACAAGACGGGCACGCTCACCGAGGCGTCCATCCGGCTGGAGGGCCACGTCGACATCGACGGTCGCGACAGCCCGCGCGTGCTGCAGCTCGCCTGGCTGAACAGCCACTTCGAATCCGGCCTGCGCAGCCCGCTGGACGACGCGATCCTCGCGCAACCGTCCGGCGACGCGTCGGGCTGGACCAAGATCGACGAGGTCCCGTTCGGCTTCGAGCGCCGGCGCGTCTCGGTGCTGGTGGAGAAGGGCGCGGAGCGCCTGCTGGTGGTCAAGGGCGCGCCCGAGGACATGCTGGCCCTGTGCTCGCAGCGCGAATCCGTGGAGCCCGACGGTTCGTTTTCGGTCGGTGCGATCGACGCCGAGGGCAGGGCCGGTGCCCTCGCGCGCTTCGACACCTTGAGTCGCGACGGCTTCAGGGTGCTGGCCGTGGCCTGGCGGCGCGTCGCGCCGTCGCACGACCACGCCCGCATCGACGACGAATGCGAGCTGGTCTTCTGCGGTTTCGCCGTATTCCTCGATCCGCCGAAGGCGGGCGCGGCCGAGGCCCTCGCGCAGCTGCGCGCGCTGCACGTGCACGTGAAGGTGGTGACGGGCGACAACGAGGGCGTCACGCGGCACGTCTGCGCGCAGGTCGGCCTGCCGGTGCACCATCTCCTGACCGGCGCCCAGATCGAGCAGCTCGACGACGCGGCGCTCGCGGTCCAGGTGCAGAAGGCCTCGGCGTTCTGCCGCGTCTCGCCGGCGCAGAAGAGCCGCGTGCTGCGCGCCTTGAAGAGCCGTGGCCACGTCGTGGGTTTCATCGGCGACGGCGTCAACGACGCGCCCTCGCTGCACGAGGCGGACGTGGGCATCTCGGTGGATACGGCCGTCGACGTCGCCAAGGAGGCGGCCGACATGATCCTGCTCGAGCGCGACCTGGCGGTGTTGCACGACGGCGTCGTGGAAGGGCGGCGCACGTTCGCCAACGTCATGAAGTACATCATGATGGCCACCAGCTCGAACTTCGGGAACATGCTGAGCATGGCGGCCGCCTCGGTGCTGCTGCCGTTCCTGCCGATGCTGCCCGCGCAGATCCTGCTCAACAACCTGTTGTATGACGCCTCGCAATCCGCGATCCCGTTCGACAGCGTCGACGACGCCGAGGTCGAGCGTCCGCACGATTGGGATGCGGGCTTCATCCGCCGGTTCACGATCGTCTTCGGGAGCCTGAGCTCGGTATTCGACTTCGCGACGTTCGCGATCCTGAGCTTCGGCTTCCATGCCGATGCCGCCTCCTTCCGCACGGGCTGGTTCATCGAATCGATGGCGACCCAGGTGTTGGTGATCTTCGTGCTGCGCACGCGCGCCGCGCCGTGGCGCAGCCATCCCCGTCCCGAGCTCCTCCTGGCCGCAGGCGCGGCCGTTCTCGTGGCGATCGCCTTGCCGTTCACGCCGGTGGCCGGGATGCTCGGGTTCGTCGCACCGCCGCCGCTGCTGCTGCTCGCCATCGCTGGCGTGGCCGTGCTGTACCTGGCCAGTGCCGAGATCGCGAAGCGGCTCCTGGCGCGCGGCCGGACGAACGGACGGGCGCTGCGCGCTTGAGCCATCTCAATGCCTCGCCGACCCGGGCGACCAGACTGGATGCATGACTGATACCGCCACCAGCCACACCCCTGCCTACCGGGGTGATCTGACTTTCGGTGCGCTTCAGGAAACATCCAACTAAATCAATGACTTGCGCAGTCTTTTTTGCCGCGTCTTGGGCCGCTGCCGATTCGAAGTTGCGCAGAGACGAGCCATCGACGAGCATGGTCTACGTTAGTAGCCAGGGCACATAACTCGGCGCAATACGCACCGAAGATGCAAGTCCCGTCGCATACCCAGAACGCGGTATTCGGTGGACCAAACGGGATGTTCGCCATCTATAGTTGCGTTCCCTTTTTGGATGGTGGGCGCACTTCGTGATCAGCCTCCGGTACAGGTTCGTGGGCTTCGAAGAGCTCCCAGCGAGTTTGGGCCCACAGGCGGTCCAGACGATCTGCTCTATTGATCCGAAGCACCTCGCTGAGCTGTCGGCGAGTTCGATGGACGAGGTGCAGAAGCTCGCCATTGCCGCCCAATACGTCTTCCTGCAGGTCACCGGCGGACATCCAAAATCCGACGAGGCAGTGCCGCCCGTCATCCTGACGGCACTGTCCACTATGGTGCTGGGCTACGAGACGCCCCTGGCCACCTTTCGCGCGATCACGAGGTTCAGCGAAGACACGCTCAAGAAGCACCGTAAATGGGTGCGCGAACGACTGAATTTCAAGCTCCTCGACGAAGCGGGACGCTCCGACCTGGACCGTCAAGCCATTGTGATGGCACGCGATGCGACTACTCGCGAAGAACTTTCGAAGACGCTCAATCACTGGTTGTTCGACAGGCGCGTCCTGAATCCCGGACCGCGCCCCGTAGACGATCTCGCGCGACTGCACTTTCAAAGCACGGAAAAGCGCATCGTGGAGGCGGCCAAGAAGGCCGTGCCGACGGGGATGCTCAAGCGGATCATGAAGGAGATGTTCGAGCCAAGCCTCGAGCCTGGCATGACAGTCCTTGAATGGCTTCGAAAGCGGCCTGGCAAAGCAAGCCCGTCAAACCTCGGGCGCGTGACGCAGCGCATCGACTACCTCAAGTCGCTGGGTGTTCACGAGTGGGACGTGTCCGCCATATCGCCTGTTCGCATCGAAGCCTACGCCCAGGAGGTCGTCCATCACCCTCCCAGCAAGACAGCAAACCTCAAGGACGACACCGTCACAATCCAGTTGGTCTGCTTCCTGGTGCACAGGCTCAGGGCGCTGACCGACGAGGCGATGTACCGCTCCAATCGGCAACGCGGAAAACTCCATCGCCAAGCCGGCGAAAAGGTCGAACGCCGGCGTGCGCATGATGCTGGCTACTACCGCGGTCGGATGGAAAGCGCATTGACCCTCGGAGAGGACACCTCCAAGCCGTTGAAGGACCGGCATAAGGCGGCGATGGCCGAGCTGCGCGGGGCCCTCGGCAAGGATGACGGCACCGACGCGGCCATCGTTCGCGACATTCTCATCGAGGACAACGAGCGAGTGAAGGAGATCCTCGAATCGCTGACTTGCTTGGATATCGAAGGCAAGGCCGGATCCAAAGAACAGAAGTTGCTCGACGCGTGGCTGCACCTACGTGACGAGGGCCTTCGGGAGCTGCCAACTGACTTTGACACGTCGGCCGTCCCGGCAGCGTGGCTGGATCTGGTCAACGACCCGGATCGACTCAAGGCCCGCAAGGCGTTCGAGGCCTGCGTCATGGATGGCATCCACAAGGCGTTCCAAGGCTCAAGGCTCTGGGTCGATCACAGCGGCGAATTCCGCAACCGCAAGGACATGCTGCTGTCCGACGACGAATGGGCCCGCGACAAGGAGAAGCTCTGCACGCAATACAACCTGCCCATCGACGGCAAGGCCTACTTGGCCACGCTGATCAGCGACCTCAAGGCCTGCCTGCTGGATGTCGCTGCAGGCGTCGACGACGGGAAGCTCGAGATCGATGAAGAGGGTTACGTCCGGCTGCCGGCAATCAGTCCCGAAGACATCCATCCGGCGCAGGCCCACACCGATCGCCTCATGGCCGAGAAGAAAGGCACGGTGCAGATCTCCGAGATTTTGCTCACCATCGACAAGCTCACGGGCTTCAGCCGGATCATCCTGGGTCGGCGGGCCCAAGACGAGGTGGAACTGATTCGGCTGTACGGCGCCTTGATGGCGCACGGGATGCTGGTCGACGTGACGGCGGTCGCCGCCATGCTGCCGCAGGTCTCAGAATCAGACGTCGCCCGCGCGATGAAGGATTTCGAGAACGCCAACCGCCTGCGCACTGCCAACGCTCGGGTCGTCGACTTGCAGCAAAGCTTCGAGATCGTCAAGCTATGGGCGGACGGCACCGGCGCCTCGTCGGACATGATGGCGATGGATGCGTCGCTTCACCTGTACAAGGCGCGCGTGAATCCTCGGCGCAAGGTGATGGGCACCGGGATCTACACGACCGTCCTGAACACCTACCCGATCATTTGGTACCAGCACATCCTCCAGAACACCTGGCAGGCGGGCGCGGCGGTGCACGGTGCGGAGCGATACAACGAAACGGTGCCTGAAGGCCGCGCCAAGCTCGGCAAGAACGCCGTCGACACGCACGGCTTCACCTACCCCGGCATGGCGTTCGCCAAGTTCTGCCAGATCGAGCTCTGCCCACAGTTGGCGCACCTGCCAAGCAAAAGGCTTGTGTTGCCGACGTCGATGAAGGATGGCACCGACGTGCCCGATGCGATCGAGCGCATCGTCGAATACGAGATCAGCGATCGCACGATTCTGAAGGTCTGGGACGACATCCTGCGAGCCGTTGCCTCGGTGCGCTGTGGCCGCGTCACGGCCGCCTGGTTCATCTCGCGGATGGGTTCGGCAGCCACCGGCGATCCGATGAAACGGGCACTCGACCAGCTCGGGCGACTCCTGACCTCGATTTTCTTGGCGGACTACTTCACCAACCCCGCGTTCCGCCGCGAGATCCACACCATGCTGAATCGCGGCGAGTCGGTCCACACGCTGCAGCGCGCAATCAGCCCCGGCCGCATCCACCATTCGCGCGCTCGTACCAACGAGGCGGCCGAGGCCATCGCGGCCGCGCACGCCTTGCTCACGAACATCGTGATTGCGTTCAAGACGATGCGGCTGGATGAACAACTGAAGATCCTGCGCGCCGCGGGCCAGCAGGTCGATGACGAGACCATTCGCCACATCGGGCCTGGACGGTACGGAAACGTGAACTTCCGGGGCACCATCATGTTCCAGACGATGCCGTACACCGACCACCTCATCCACAAGTCAAGGGCGAAGCAAAAGGCTGCCACAGGTTGACGCGGATTCAAGATGGGTTGTCCATATGGACCGATAACTGGTCCATATGGACCGGAAACGCCGCCATTTCTAAGATCAGCATTTCGTTGCGTTTCGGGGCATCTTCGCTAGGCAAATCAATGACTTAGCGATTGGCGAAAAAGGCCGCTTCAATTCCAGCCGTGCGTTTCGGGGGGAATGACGCCTGATTTGACTCCGGGAACGGCTCCCGCCTACAGCCTACCCTGCGCAAAATCCTGGTTCAACAGCGTCTGCACTTGGGCGCGGCCGAAGCCGTACTCCATGACGGACTGCGGCGGTCGTCGGTCGAGTCTCGGGTGCGCCGTCCGAAGCCACCGTGTCAGGTGGGTGGCGGACTCTCGGCGGCCATTCGCTGAGTTGGCGCCATGGGACAGCGCCGTTGCCAGCAGCCGCGAGAGGTCTGCAATCCGTTCCGCTTCGTCGGGTGTCAATTGCTCGCCTGCCGCGGAGCGGCGGATGAGGGTCGTGCGCTTGAGGCCCAGCATCTCACAGGCCTCGCGCTTGGAGATCGTCAGATGATCGAACAACGCTTCGGCGAAGGCCGCAGGCATCCCCGCGCCAACCACGGCGGCCAACGCTGGGACATCAAGGTCGGCAAGACGATGCACGATGTGGTGGAACTGGTTTCGGGGGGCTACCGACCAATTGATGAGCGAGCCGGCAGCTTGGGCCTGGCCCCGCTCCTTAAATTCCTCCGAATTCGCAGAATCAACGTCTGACATTTTCGTATTGGACATTCAGTTTTTGTGTGCATTGATGGATTGCCCGGTTCATCGGCATTTCTGGGAGCGCTCGGCGTGCACAGAAGGCGACGCTATTCCGGCAGCTTGCCGAGCCAGGCCTTCAGCCGCTTCGGCATCCGTCTCGGCGCACTGCCAATCGAGCGAGGCGATGTCTCGCCCGGGCCAGGCCACGCGACGGAACGGCCACGCCGACGCCAGCCAGTCCTGAAGATTGCGTGCCGCCTCGGCGTCGCGAGCGACCGAATAGCACGACTCGCTCAACCACAGGAACGCCTGCGCATCGAACACCCGCTTGCGATGGTCGACGTCCAGACGCGATTTGATGCGCTTGATGTAGAAGCAACCTCGGTAATCGCCCGTCGTTCGACCGAGCAGACTGAACGTGAAGCCCTGGCGGGCCGCGAACGCCCTTTCGTGCCGCGCGATGTCGGCCCGGTTCTCGGCGTCGCTCAGCGTCGCGGGCGGCCAGTCGTTGTGGGAGCCGAACAGATGGCGGATGCGTTTCACGCTAGCGCTGATGGCAGCATGGTCTTCGGACGCCAGCGCCGCGGACAGCGGCTCCAGCCGCTCGCCGTCGCAGACATGCGTCAGTGGCACGTCGAAATCATCTGGAACGAAGCCGACAATGTGAAAGGGCGTCACGGTCGGGTTGACGGCTCGATCTGAAGGCGCTGTCCTGCGCGCCGGGTTGATGAAATCGAAAGTCACGTAAAATCGGTTTCGTTCGAAGGGATGGCGAGACGCCGGTCGAGAGAATGGCGACGTCGGATTGGAACGCCGGCGCGCATTTGCGCAAATCACGATGATCGAGCAAGCAGCCTACGTTGTTTGACGGAATGTTACCGGCAGCGGCCGTCCTTGTGGAGGCAACCCCGTCGATGTGGACACATGGCCTTTGGCTCGAGGAGAGCGACCTAGCGTGGAACACGCCCTGAGTTTTAGCTCCCCAGCCAACCAACGTCGGTCAGGTGCTGTCAGCCCTTTCGCGGCCTTGGTAGTTTCGTCGTGCCGATTGCAGGAGGATGAGCTGAAAATCGTTCGAGCACGCTCCGTAGGGTATCGGCTTCTGCCTTGATTCGCGTGAGTTCGGACTCGGCGTTGGCCAGTCCGCCGCGCAGTTCCCGCGCAGTGGCTTCCGACGTCTCAACTGCGGTGCTCAACTGAGTATTGGTCCGCTCCAGGCTATGAACCTTGGCGGCCAGGCGGGCCTGGGTCTGCGCCGCTGCATGGGCATCCGCTTTGAGGCGGTCTTCGGTTTGCGTCGACTGGGTGCGGAGTACCTCAAGGGCTTTCTCCGCACGACCACGGGCCTGCCGCTCCTGGTCAATTTCAATCAGCGAACGGCGCTCCGAGGCATCGGCTCGCGAATTGGCCGCTTCTGTCCCCTCGTGGGCCTTGGCCAAGTCGGCGCTGAAGCTCTCCTGCATACGTTGCTGCTGGGCCCGCAACTCGTCGGCAGAACGCTGCACCTCCTGAAGTCGCGCGACAGAAGCGGCATGGGCCCGGCGCTCGACTTCGAGTTCGGTGTTCAGTGCTCGGTGAGACTCTTCCGCTTCGACCAACCTGCGTTGAAGGTTGTCGCTCTCCTGAGCCGCCGCCGCCGCGGCAGCATTGGCGCGCTGGGCCGCGCTCTGGGCTCGTTCGAGGTCGGCTTCGATCTCGATTCGGTGATCCGCAAGCTCGTTGCGTGCCGCGGCTGTGGCTTGGCGCCAGATGCTGGCAATCGCCTCGGCCGCCGTGGCCTTGAGTTCGGCCGGTAAATCCGGATGGTCGATCTCCACCCGCGCCTTGGAGCGAAGCTCTTCCCAGAATTTGGCCAGCGCATCAGCCGGCGCGCTCATCGAGCCCTTGCGTACGACCTGATAGAGCTTGCTGGTGGTCGGCGTGATTCCGTATCGAAAAAACAGCAGGCCGCACACTTCGCGGTACAGCGGTTTTGTATCGGTGAAACGGGCCTTCAGCGCGTCGACCTCGGTCTGGATCTCGGTTTCGATGCTCATGGATCAGGAATATAACGTAATACGTTGACTTTGATGCAGTTTTTAATAATGTCTGGACATAAACAGTCTAATGTCCATAGACTATCTGAAACCGTGCTCCACCGCCATCGCAGACCTATGTCCGACCTCGTCCCCTTCGATCGCCTGCCCATTCCCAGCGATTTGACCGGCTCGCACGGTCGCAACCGGGCGGCTAGCCTCGCCCAGATAGGTGCCGACGACGACCGTTCGGCTGTTCTGGCATGGCTCGCGCGATACGCCGATTCGCCGGCGACGCTGGCCAGCTACCGCAAGGAGGCCGAGCGTCTGCTGCTTTGGTGTGTGGTGCAGCGCGGTGCTGCCTTGTCGGACCTAACGCATGAGGATCTGCTGCTCTACCAGCGCTTCCTGGCCGATCCACAGCCGGCCCATCGCTGGGTCATGGCACCGGGCCAGAGGCCGTCTCGCGCGTCGCCGCAGTGGCGGCCCTTTGCCGGACCGCTGAGCCCGGCCAGCCAGCGCCAGGCCATGTCGATTCTCAACGCGTTGTTCTCTTGGCTGGTGGAGGCGGGCTACCTTGCCGGCAATCCGCTGACATTAAGTCGTCGGCCGCGTCGATCCGCTGCGCCCCGCGTGACTCGGTTTCTGCCGATGGAACACTGGGAGGCCGTCAAGGCGACGATCGACGCGATGACGACAGGCACGCCGCGCGAGACAGCACACGCGGCGCGCGTCCGGTGGCTGTTCTCGCTGCTGTACATCGGAGCGCTCCGGGCGTCCGAGATCTGCGACAACGCCATGGGCGGCTTTTTCATGCGGCGATCAGTCGACGGGACTGAGCGGTGGTGGCTTGAGGTAACCGGCAAAGGCAGCAAGACCCGGCTCGTGCCTGTTACCGCGGAGATGCTGGCCGAGTTGATGCGCTATCGCCGAACTCAAGGGCTAAGCCCGCTGCCAAAGGCCGGCGAAGACATACCGCTGGTATTGCCGGTAATCGGGCCCCGACAGGCGCTCGGGCGCAGCGCTATCCACGAGATCGTCAAGTCCGTGGCCAGGGCAACTGCCGACCGGCTGCGCGGCCAGGGAGCAAAGTTTGAGGCCGCCGCCTTGCACATCGAACAAGCATCGACGCATTGGCTTCGGCACACCGCTGGAAGCCACCTCAGCGAGAGAGCGGATCTGAAGGTCGTGCGCGACAACTTCGGGCATGCCAACCTGAGCACGACCAGTATCTACCTTCATACTGAAGACGATGCGCGGCACGATGCGACCGAGCAGGCACACCGGGTGGGCTGGCGAACGGTGTAGCGCCGATGAATTCGCGACCTCGAGGGCAAAAGTGCAGTGCTGCACCTTCGGGTAATCTGCACGAGCACGTATAACGATCGGTGACAACCTTCGTATCCCAGAAGATGTCATACTGCTTGCCTGAGAATCAAAGGGTCGAACAATGGCAGTTTCTTTATCCGATCTAATTGCGCAGAAGGAGGCGCTCGAACGCCAAATCCAGGCAGCCCAACATAGCGCGAAGGCGGGTGCGATTGCGCAAGTACGAAAGCTGATGGCGGAACACAGCCTGACGGCCATGGATCTCGTCGCCAGATCGCCAGCCAAGAGCGGCACAACGGGCGTCAAAAAGGTTGCCGCAAAATACCGCGATCCGATTTCAGGATCGACTTGGACCGGACGTGGACTGAAGCCGAAGTGGCTAGCGGCGGCGATTCAAGGCGGGAAGACGCCGGAAGACTTCGCAATCTAGCTGTTTTTGACCAAGGCGTGTCCAAACTCCTGAGTTGCAGGAGCCATCAAGAGGGTCGCCCGCGCAGCTAGGGGTTGTAAGCTCAAACCCGATTTTTTTCCGGCGACCCTGAAGTGACATGCCGTTGGCCCTTCGCCGGGACCGCTGCCCCGGGCTGCCGGGCACGCGTTTCCTCGTACGCCAACATGGACCGCAAATATCAGTGTCCGGAGACGGACGGCGGCGAAATCGAAACACCGACTTCGCGGAAGGCACCTCCGTTTACGCTCTCGAAAAACGAAGCAACCCAGCGCTGACTACTTGGCTCCCACTCCAGCATGTTGTACGACAGCGGGGAGCCTTCTGCGCCGAGCGAACTCCCACAGCCGATTGCGGTGAGTTGCATGCTCTCCGCCCCGCGAGAAACCTCGCGCTCAACATAGCGCCGCTTGTGCTTGTGTCCGTGAAGAATCGTCTTGACCTTCCAATCAAGACACCATCGATGCAGGTCTTCGGCGTCGACCATTTCCAAAAAGGCTTCTTCGCGAATACCAACCGCACTCATTGCCCGCTGCATCCACGTCTCCGGCGGTACGTCAAATGAGAAGGGATGGTGGTGCACGAGGACGATCGGCAGGTAGTCCTTGAGTTCCGGCTTCGCCGCAGTCAGCGTCCGATATTCGGCGCCAATCTGTCTGAACTGCGATGCGGTAATCTTCCCGCGAGCCCACTGCCCCTTTACCGATGAGTTGAAGCAGATGAAGATCATCTTGCATTGATCATCGACCTCGATCGTCGGCGGACGGATGCGCGCTACCTGCTCAAAGTCGGCGCCGAACACGCCGAACATTCGCTGATCGTGGTTTCCCGTGATCGCGATGGGCTCCCGACCGCCGGCCAGCCGCGTGATGTTGTTCCGGAACGTCGTGAACAGGGTCGCGTAGTTCTTGTTGGGCGTATTGAACAGGTCCCCCGTGATGACAACCCGATCGACAGACTTGACGGTCTCGTGAAGTTCGGCATCAAGTAGCGGTTGGTTCTCGGTCGCGTGGTCGGTGCCGAAATGCAGGTCACTGATGTGCAACAAGCGCCGAGACCGGCTTGGCCGCGAACTCGCCCACCGGCGCAAGACCGCATCGATTCCCGCGCTGCCAAAATATCCTGGAAAAGGCCCCCGGCGTCGGTACCGCCCCTCACGCAATCCGTCGTGAAGTTCCGGAAGGAGTCCCTCCACATCGTCCAGGCGGACAAAGGCGCTCGCCCCATTTGGTGTCCAGAACACGAATCCAGGCCAGTCGGCCGCGGCATGGAGGGCGACTGAGAACGCAGGGATTGGGTCGAGTACCTCAAAATTCCGATCGTTGGTTCCCTGCTCAGGAATGAGCACAAGCAACTGTCCATACATCGGTGCATGGGCGATTTGCCTGGCGGTCTCACGTAGACGGTTGCTCGCGCCCACCGCGAGAGCGAATACAGCGAAGTCGGAGAGCTCGGAGCGCAACTCCGCAAGGATCCGCTCGGCTACCTGCACCGGCAACGCCTCGCGTTCACCATAGTCCTGCACCTCTCGAAGCTCATTGGACGCTTGCCGCGCAACGTCACTGATTCCGTCGGGCCAAGGCTCGAAGCCAGGCTCGGTGATCAGCTGATCCCTTGCACCGAACGCGAATGCGTCAAGAAAATCTTGGAGATCATGGCGGCGAATGCGCGGAGCACCTGCCGACCGAGAAGTCACGTACGCCATTATGTTGGCGTGCTCCAGTCTGAAGAATGCACCCATTTATGTCTCCGCTGGCGTCAAGTTTGGCGATTCTGTCGCATTTTCCAACCCAGCACGTCCCTCCTTTGTAGCGGCCCACCCTCGACGGCGGCGTTTTGTGGTTGTTAATCTCAAGCAGAGTTTTTCCGACGGTCATGGACGCGGCGGATCAGCGACCCTTTCGAGCAAACGCCTCCCCAAGCTGCCGGGCCCGTTTTTCCTTATCGGTGTGCAGATACACCGAGGTGGTCGACACCGAGGCATGACGCAGGTTGTCGCGCACGGTGGTGAGGTCGACACCGCGGTCGAGGGCATGGGTGGCGTGGGTGTGCCGCATCCAGTGCGGGCTGGCCCGGCGCAGCTTCGCGGCCGTCGCCGGACTCTGCTCCTGCACGATGTCAGCGACCTGGGCGAAGAATCGCTTCATCACCGCCCACAGGCGCGCCGCCGTGACGCCGCTGGTGTTGTCCTGCTCGAGGCTGCCCAGAAGCGGCGTGGCCGGGTCCCAGCGCGTCGGCGTGATCGGCAGCCGGCGTTGCACCAAGTACCGATCCAGTGCCGATCGCGCGATCGACGGCATCACCACGCTGCCCGCCTTGCTGCCCTTGCCGACCAGGTGCAGCCAGCGTTCGCCCCGGGCGTCGTCCTCGATCATTCCCAGGCGCGCGCCCACGAGCTCGCTGGCCCTCAACCCGGTCGCGTAGGCGAAATCGAGCACGAAGCGCATACGCTGCGCAGCGGCCGGCTGCCACCCGTATGACCACTCCAGACCCTCGGCCACGGTCTGCACCATCGACCATTCCGCGTCGGAGAAGGCCCCTGTACTTGGCGCTCGAGGCGAATACGGCGGTCGGCGAGTACCAACAGGTGTCCCCGCTGATGCCCCCGGGCACCCTGGTGAGCTACACGGTCAGCGCTGGGCGGGTGGTGGACTTCCGGGGTGGCTACGACTCGGCGGCCTGGCCGGCGCTGTGGGAAGAGTTCTACTGCGACTGGCGCAAACTCTGGTTCGATCAGCGGATCGAGCCACCGAGCTGGGTGCTCGCTGACGAGGCGATCGCCGCCGGCGCCAAGGGGATCTTGTTCGCGTCGCGGCTCGTAGCGGGCGGCACGAACTTGGTACTCTTCAATGACGCCTTGGACGCTGGCGACTCGCTGGCTGTGTACGACCCAGCTGGCGCGTTGCCGAAAAACCAGGACTTTTGGCGCTGAGCTGCCGGCCAGTACACCCTCGGGTGCCCAACATCCAGACGTCGACCAAGGAACACACGTGACCAACAACGAGCTTGTCATGACCACGTTCGACCAGGTGGGCGACCCGGTCCAGCACAACGTGGCGCTGATCCACGCCATCAGGGGTTCCATGGCCCAAACCGCCGGAAATTCCGGCGGCCCGGGTTGAGCCCCAAATTTCTCCTGAGGTGAGTCGGCGCCGCTGCGCCCTCATCGCGTTGCCGGCGGCCCGGCTATCACGTCGCCCGTGACCGCGACTTCGTGCCGACGAAAGACGCACGCTCGGAGCGTTGGTTGGTCTCTCGAGACGCCAGCGTGACCGAGCTCGTGGTGACTGGGCCAAAGTGGTTTGACGCGCGGGTAGGGAAGGGGGGCGGGGGCCCGATCGACCTCGTGATGCACCTCGAGGGCTTGTCGTTTGTCACAGCGGTCAAGCGTCTGGCCGGCGCTGCTGGATTGAAGGCTGAGCCCGCAGGGGTCCGGTGTGGTGCCCCTCATGCAAAGAGACTTGGTGCCAAAAAGACGGCGCAGCGCTCCAGTCCTGCGGCTTCCTTAAGCCAACCCGGATGTGCTCAATCTGTTCAAAAGAAAAGAACCTATTCGTACCGGTATCTTTAGGACAACTTGACTCCGTCCGATTTCCGCCGCTCACACATGACTAATGCGGCCTAGTTACCTCACAGGGAAGTGGGTTGTGCCGTCGATGCGTTGTGAACTTCATGAGGAATTTCCTGGAGTAGCGTACTCAAAAGGTTCCACCGTTCTTGTTGGCCCGGATATAAATAGTATTGCTTGAGTTTGTCCATGGTCAGACCGAGCTGTCCAAACAGTAGTTGGTCTTTTTCAAAGACAGCGCTTACCGCCGATTGTTGCCATTCCGGTGACCGCTTGAGTGCCTTATGGATTTGCCTGAGTGCATAGTCAAAGCTGATACGTGGAGTGCCATCTTCATTCAGAGGTGAGGGTTCCTCATCGGTCAGGCCGAGTTTAGCTCTCTGCGCCTTCTTTGTCCCCGGCTTGAAATTACCGGGGGATTGGTGCACTACCGGCGCCTTCGCGGAAGACGCGGACGCCGTTGACCCTGCCGCCGCCGCTGCCGCTGCCGCTGCGACGGAAGCTACCGATTTTGCCGTTTTTGCCTTCGGAAAGTGGTCCCTGGCCTCACCACCGAGTTTTCCGAAATTTAAGTTGTCAGGCCTGTCCGGTTGCTTATTGTCTTCCATACGCTCCGCAGCCAATTTCACTCCCGCCTTTTTTTTCAATTCGCCTTTACCTAACGCCAAAATCGTGAATTCATTTAACTGGCTTGCCGTGAATTGGCCCGCGCCGCACGCCAAAAAGTAATATAGCCAATCGCCTTGTATAGTTAGGTGAGGGGCTTCTGCGACGCTCATATCGGATAAATGAAACGAGGAAAGCGCGCACAGGATCGAGCCATTATTGTTGTCGCCGAGTGGGGCTGATCGTATTTGTTTGGCGATTTGTTTGCCAAAGTGGATGTTGATTTGTTCGTTGTCATCAGGCGGTTCGATCTTCGTGTACAGATGCGGATGCCGTTCCTGGATCCTGGCCAATATAGCCGTAAGAGGCATTCGAGGGTTGGCGGTTGCTTGTTCGCGTGCCCTTGCGCTGTCCGTTTGGCACTGCGCGCAAACGCCTATCTCCCCGAGGCTTCGGCCATGCACGCACGTCGATGACAAGCCACTCGCCAAAACGTTAACGCCAATGAGGGGCGGTACGCTGCTTGAACTGGCCACAGCAGCACTGCTTGGGCCAAATTCTGGAGTGGTCATGACAGCCTTCGCGTTTCTGCCGCGACCACGATGTGGAGCACATGCTGAATGTTGGCTTCGGGCGTGAAGTCAGGATTTCGCAGGAGGTCGGCGACTCCTGGGAGTTCGTCAAAATCGCGCGTGTAGGCGAGGGCGAGCGCTACAAATTGGCTGATCCCAACCTCTGACTGGATGTCGTACGACCGGGCGCGTAGCACTAGAGCGTGTACCAGCGTCAACAGTTGCTGGCGCGCCGGAAGTACATCGCCGCTATGGCTGCGCATGCCAGCAAAGTTGGCGTCGATGTAGTCGACCATTCGCAAAGCGAAGTTGCGGGGTGCATGGCTCCTGAAGGCGGCCATTTGCTCGGCGGTGATGTGCATGACGGCTTCTCCGAGTGAGAGTGGCCACGGTGTGGTCGCGGGCGTGCCGACGACGCCGGCAAGCTTACTGTAGTCGAGGGGGCGCGAGGCGGCCATTACGAGCCATAACCTCGGTTCTGCACAGCGCGGTCTACTCTGCCGTTTGCCGATGATAAGTATCGAAATCAACGGCGGCAGCTGGGCGCGAGCCGAAGCGGCAGGCCAGGACAGAGCGTTGCGGAACCCGGTCAGCCGCCCGCGAATGGCCTTAGGAGGCGGCGCCTCGATCGGGGTGATCTCGGTTTCCGTGCAGAGAGTAGCGCTTCGAATTTGGGGTAACCCCGTAATCCGTACACAGAGATGAGTCGGCGAGCTGCACGGTGACGTAAGGCGTGCAGGCTCGACGCCTGCACCTGCGGCGGGGGCCAGCCAGGGGTTGTAAGCGCAAACCCGATTTTTTTCCGACGACCGGGTGTTCGAGGGCGTGGCGGGGTCAACACGCCGTAGCGTAGCGCCCATTCAAGTGCACATGCCGTCAAGCCACGGGCGATGTCGATGTGATGAGTGCCAACGCCGTCTCGTTGCGGCTGGCCTTGTATGTGGTCAGTTGGCGCGACAGGGTCGAGGAGATGTAGTACACGATCGCGGGGCGATCAACGTCCGGCGCCAGCGAGTGGACATAAGTGCCTCTTGGGCGCCGCAACTGGGGTCGGAGCCATGGGACATTCTTTTTAGAGGTCGCACTCGGTGAATCAATTAATTGAACCGACGCAGATCGCTTGGCTTCGACACCATATTCATGAAAAATCCCGATCGTGCGCTGCAATCGCCTCATCGATGGACTCAAACCAGTCGCAACGCTCGCTGATTGCAACTTGTATGAATAGCTCTAAGAACTGCCTGTCAGAATTTTGAAGTTGCTTATCATCAACTGGCAACTTAAAGAAGTCGGCGCTTTGAATCGCAAACTTTTCAGCCACCACATCTTTGAAACAACGATACAAGACTGCCGTCGCAGCATCTTGCCGCTTCCAAACCCTTAGTTCTTCATAGAGTGTAGTCATTTCAAGGTGCTGGTGGGGGATTCGGAATCCAGCGACCAGATTCAACGCGTGCATTCGTATTGGCTCTAGTGTTCTTAAACTGCGAGACAAAATTTCCCTCTTGATCCGTGATCACGACTCGATCACCAGAGACATGTACATTGTTGCCAGTCAAGTCGTCCGTGTATTTCTTGCCATCGCGAATGACCGAATTCCTGTCGCCAACGCTTCGATCTGCATCTGCCCTTGCTTGCGCCGCACGCTGCCTACTGTGATCTGTCTCGTTGCGGCGGTCGCCACCGTCATCAGGTGGCGGTGCGCCTCCCGCTGCCGCTGAACTGTTTCCCCCTCCTCCTGCGGCTGGCGGGCTATTAGAATCACCGTTAGAACTTGACATCGAAAACATGCGTGCCGCTGCCCTACGCATCTCCGCCTGTTGTGCCGGCGTCTGGCTGCCGTAGTAGGTCGCTCCGATCATCCAAACGAGTGTCACGCCCATCAGCAGCGCGAGCGCAGCAGATTTTCCATCTTCATCGACATACTTGTACGGGTTGTTATTCCCATATGCATATCGATTAAAACTATGTGGACTTGTGAAATCCGCTTGGTTGGGATCGATACCCATAAATCGACCACTGACAGGATCGTAGTAGCGCGCTCCAAAATAGCTAAGCCCGCTAGTTGCATCATAGGGCTTGTCGGCAAACCAGATTTTATTGTCTGCAGATGCTGGCGCATTGACTATCTTGCCACCAAAAGGCTGATAGCTCTCTTTCCAGACCACCGCTCCAGTCGCATCCGTTGCAATTTGCGGTGTGCCGGAAATGTCGTTATGAAAATATGTGACAGTTGACGTAGCAAATGCATTCGTGATCGTCATTGCGGCAACCGCGATGACAGCGACCCCTTGACGTGCGAGTCGGCGAGCTCTGTTCAAGGGCATATTTAGTCCTAGCGGGAAGCAAGAAGATGAAATATTGATTCGACGGTTCGAGAAGGTTTGTGCTTGCGCAATCGATCTGCACCGCACTCACGCTGAACTACATCATCATAGACACCGCCTGTCAGGCAGTCGATCCCTCAACTGGAGGTGCTGAAAGCGAAACATGGTGCATTCGCCCGGCTCTGCGCCGTTCGACAAGCTGTTGCTGCTGCCCGACGAGCTACCTCAGCGTCGGGTCGGGCCCGCGTGGGCACTGCAGCGGCGCTTTCCCGGCCTCCACTTTGCGATACCTCTACACCACCGGCAATGGCCAACCCTTCGCGGCTGTGCGCTGCGCGTAGTCCTTGATGTGGGCCCGCCTTGCGACTCTCCACGTTCGGCGAGCCCTTGCGCAACCCCTGCGCGATCTGCGCCACCGTGGTGGTAGCAAGCGCAACCCTAGGTTTTTCCAGACCGCCGGGTGTTCGAGGCCGTGGCGGGGTCAACACCCTATAGCTTCAGCGCCCGGATGAGGGTGTCCAGATCGATGGCCTGCCCGCCGTTGCGGAACGCGTAGCGCCCATTCAAGTGCACATGCCGCCAAGCCACGGGCGATGTCGATGTGATGAGCGCCAGCGCCGTCTCGTTCCCGCTGGCCGTGCACGTGGTCAGCAGGCGCGACAGGATCGCGGAGTTGTAGTACCTCGAACACCCCCTCGTCGGAAAAAAATCGGGTTTGCGCTTACAACCCCAGCTACGTCTTACATATGTCTTCGACCGTCAGCTGATGTGCTCTCATGATATTGCGTGCCTGGGCAAGCGCTTCCAAGCGTGGACCCTGCTGAAGATTGAAAAGCTCAAGCTCCAGCACCGCCAGCTCCCTCTGCCGCGCCAAGATCAGCGCTTTCACTTCATTGATGGTGCGAGGTCTGACTGGCTTTACCCAGCCCCGCGGAATGTCATCGGTTTGCATGATTCGTTCGTAAGTAGAAAAAGAACTGGACATTCGGCCTTTGCTTGTCAGGGCATCCACGCCCGGAACGAAGGTGATCTGCAGAACATGCAGGACTTTGTAGACATAAACCTCGCCACGCCCATCGAGGCGGCGCAATTGGCTCTAACGCTGACCTGGGCGTCTGATTCGCAACCAGTACCGCAAACGCGCAACTTCCAATAGACGCCGGCGCCAGAGAGTAACAAGCCAAGCATTATCGCTGGCCTAGCGTAGGGGGTTGTGCAGAAAACACCCATGCTCGATAGGAAGCAGCGTCGTTGAATCCCTGCTCTTCGCCTTCGAAGCCGCGCTGCTTCAATGGTCGACTCTCGGCCTTGGAATAGATCCCGACAATGACGCCGCCGACCCGTACCAGCCCCCAATCGCGGCTACCCGTGATCGGATCGGCATAGATCTTTCGCAAATAACGCCTCACGGGCCCACCGCCGCGTCCGTCAAGCAAGAGGTCGTCAAGCGAGGTCGGATACTGGGGCGCCGCGCCATTAGCCACCGAGTCGTGATACTGCTGCAAAGCAGTACGGAATTGTCGCCCAACCGACAGCAGTTCGCGCTCGCGGTCGCGACGCTGCTGGATTGAGACCATTTCGGCTCCCGAGGCGAGCAGCATCCCGACCATCGCTACCGCGGCCAACACCCACAGGAACGCGAACCCAGACTCGGTGCGCTGGTCAAAACTGCGCATAGGGCACGCCCTCTTTGGTCGCGCCCACAGCACCGCTGTGGACATCAGAGATGCCCGGTGACTGCGGATCCGTCGATGTCGTCGTTTTCCACGTGCTTGACGAGTCGGTGATCGGATCGACAGGCACGGCGCGAATGTAGTGCTGCTCCGCCAACTCGTTCAAGTCGGTAGGATAGCGGCCGCGATCACTGTGAAAGCCGTCGATGCTCGATCGCAAAATTCCAAGACTATCCTTCAGCACGAGTTCGCGCGAATGCGCGATGGCGCCGAAGTAGCGCGGCACTGCGATAGAAAGCAGCAGCGCGATGATCGACAGGACGACGAGCATCTCTATCAACGTAAAACCTGCCTCACAGGCGCGTCGACGCAGACTTCCCATCGGAGTCGAAGCTTGGGGCCGCGTCACCATTGCCGATACGGAACGCCGTTGAGCCCCGTTGCGGTCGACTGCGCATAGACATCGTAGACATCCGCGCCCGGGTGTGGATCGTCAGACGACGATGCGTACGCTCTCAGCCCCCAGCTGGCAGTTGGCCGCGTCTGATCGGCCGAGAAGGGATCGGCTGGAATTCGTCGAAGAAAGAAGATGGTCTGGCGCGTTGGGCTGTGCACATCCGGTACTCCCTGCACCAAGACTTCCAAGTTCGGCGGATAACCCGAGTCGCCGATCTTGAGGAGGATTCGGCCCTGTTCCGTCGCGCGCTTGTAGTCATCGATGCCTTGACGAATCTCGACAAGAGCCACGCGCAATTCGTGTTCCTTTCGACGCTGTGCGACCACTTGTCCGAGCGGCGCGGCCACAAGGACGAGAACGCCCAGGATGGCCAGCGTGGTCATCAATTCAATGAACGTGAACCCGCGTGCGCGAGGCAATCTGGACATGATCAAGGCGACGAAGGTGCAGGGGCGATCACAATTGCGGGCGCTTGCGCCGGTGCCGGTGTGGGCATCGGCGTCGACGTAGGCATAGCCGCGCCAGGCGTACTGGCCGAGTCGCTCGGTGCGAGTTGAAGGGCGCCATTGCCAGGGACGGCCTCGGTACCCGAATCAAAATCCGAGTCCGACAAGCTGGCTCGATGCAGGGATCGAACCACGTGCGGCGTGATCGAGAGCAAGATTTCCGTGCGCGCCTTGTTGCTTCGCGTGCTCCCGAAGAGTCGGCCCAGCAAAGGAACATCTCCCAAAAAGGGAATCTTGTTCGCGCTGGCGGTGTCCTGCTCGTTTATCAGGCCCGCCAGGATCTGGGTCTGTCCGTCGCGCAAACGCAAGACCGTGCTGGCGTTGCGCGTCCCGAGCTGATACGTCACGGTGCCATCCTTGGCCGTGTTCTGGGACGTGATGCTGGAAACCTCGAGATTCACTCTGATAGCGACGTCGTTGTCCAAGTAGATGGTCGGCTCCGCTTCGAGCTTCAAGCCGACGTCGAGGTAGCTGACGGAATCTGCGACGAATCCTGTGGCCGTCGACGTCGTCGTGATGACCGGCACCCTGTCGCCGATCAGGATCTTGGCCTTCTCCTTGTTGCGCACGCGAATGCGCGGGTTGGCCAGGATATTGGAATCACCATCGGTGGCGTTCGCATTGATATTGAGGTTGCCAATGACGGCCTGGGTAGTCGACGGCTTCAGATGAGCCAACTGAGACAGCGTCAAAGGCTGGTTGGCCGCGGTCAGCGGAGACAAGCTCAACTGGCTCGGCCACTCCACGCCGAGCTCGACCAATCGGGATCGATCGACTTCAAGCACTTCCAATTCCAGCATGACCTCCGGTTCCGCCTGGTCTTGCAAGGCGACAAGTCGTTCCGCGACGCGAATGGCATCCGGCGTGTCGCGCACTATGATCAACCCAAGCTTCTCATCCACCACGATGTCGCGCAACTTCGCAAGAGTCTTGAGCGTGTTGGACACCACCTTCACATCCGCGTTCGAAACGTAGAACGTGCGAATCGACAGTGCCTGATAGTCACGCAATTTTTGCGGCGTGTTGGGATAGATGAGGATCGTATTGGCGTTGAGGACGCGCTGCTCAAGTTGGCTGGTGGCCAACATCAGGTGGACGGCGTCTTCGACGGACGTGTCCTTGACCGACATCGTGACCTTCAAGTCTGGTCGAACCTCGGTGTCGAAGATGAAATTCAGCCCGCTCGCCTGCGACACGAAGTCGAATGCAGCGCGTAGCGGCGTATCGTTGAACTGAAGTGCAATCGGCTTTCTGAACGCAAGCGCCAGACGGCGGCCGACATTTTTCGCGTGGGCACGCATGTCGTCGACACGAGTCTTGAGTTCCAGCGCCCGCTTTTGGTCTGGCTCCTCGTTCAGCACACTCTGCAACTTTTCGCTGGCGAGTGTAAGATCCGAAGGCGAGCCCAGCGAGACGAGCCGTTCGGCCTCGTCGACCGTCTCCAACCGCTTCTTGCCCTCGGCTGCGGCCTGCAAGCCCTGGCTGGCCATCACACTGTCCGGATCGATCGACGCGGCCCGGCGATACGCCGATTCGGCGTCGTCGAAGCGGCCGTCCCGGCGTGCTCGGTCTCCAGCAGCAACCAGCCGCTCGACGATGGCCGAGCGGCGACTTACCAGGGCGAGTCGGTACTGCGCGTTCTGGGGCTCCAACTGTGCAGCTTCGCCCAGTTTGGCGAGTCCCGGCTCGTACTGGCCTTTGGCCACCAGTCGATCCCCGTCATCGAAGGCCTGCTGGGCGGCGCACCCACCCAACAAAGCGCAGATCGCCAGCACAGAGGCGCTCCCAGCATGCCGCAGGGGAGTTAATGCTTGGCGAGAGATTAATGACAAGAAGGCTTTCAACATACTCAATGGGGTGCGGGCAGAGCCACAGTCTGCGATACGTCGAGAGGCACGTACTGGACAGTCATTTGATCGGCGCTGATCGCGCTCACGGTGTAGTCCGAGCCGATCGCATCGCCGGGATGAACGACCAGGTTTCGGCCATTGAATATCAGAAAGACTCGCTGATCGCTGCCGTCGACAAACTTGCCGACCACTTGAAACGGCAACGGTGGCGGGACTGGCGGCGCCACCGCAGAAGGGATTGCATTCACAGGTGTTGCCTGAACCGGCGCCTGCGCCACCGCTGAAGGGGCCGTAGGAATGGTGAAGGCGCCCAGAAGACCCGCATTCTCCTCGTCGGTGCGCGGCCTCAGAAAGGGAGCGGCCTCTTGCCCATCAATGGCGGCAGACACCCGTGCGGTCTCTCCGCTATTCGTTGGCGACGTGGCGTTCGCACGGGGCGGCGGCATGGCAACCTCATCCGGACGGGCCGGCGCGAAGTACGCAGCCACCAGGGTCGCGACGAGGGCCGCCGCAATGAGGACTTTGCGCTTCGGGCTTTTCATGAAAGTCCCCCCGAAGCCGGCGAGGCTGGCGAGACTGGTGGGAGGGGTTCAGCATGGGCACCCGCGGGCCGGCGAGTAAAGAGCATCCAACGCATCTGAACGTCGACCGTCCCCGGCATGGTGGAACTTCGCTGCACACGCAGATGCTCCAAGGCCAAGTGGGGCTGCGCACGCAAGACATCCGAAATGAATCCTTGTACGGCCGATGCGTCCCCACTGACAGGGAAGATCATCTCATCGCTGGCGAAGGGGCCGACATCATCGAGTTGTTCGCGGTACTCCCCGTGCGCCAGCAACAGGTGCCTGGCCTCGGCCAGCTTGACGATGCTGGCCAACGTGTCCCCGACATCTCCGTGCCCCGGCAGTGCACCGTCGAACGCGACCATGAGCTCCCGAATGCGACGTGCCTCGTCTCGGCTTGCGTCGGGATCTTTTGTCGAGGCGAGGACACTGCGTGCCAGCGGCGCGCTGGTCGGTCCTTCCAAAGCGGCAATCTGACGCTGATTCGCGCTATCCCAGAGCGCCAGCGCAGCGAGCACCGCAAGAGCCAACGGCAGAATGACGATTGCGACACCATAACGATGCCAGAGCCGCCAGCGCCAAAGGCGCAGGTTCCACGGCAGGGCTCGAACGGTCTCCCGGAGAACAACGGGAAAGCCTACGGACGCCATGTCGCCTCCACTGTGAAGCGGTAGAGAGATCCGGCGTTGCCGTCCGCCAGGTCATGTCTCACCAAAGTGGCCGAAGCCAATGTGGGCCGATTCGCAAGGAAGTCAACGTAGCGTTGCATATCGAGTGCTTGATGAGCTTCGGCTTGCACAGTGATACGGCGCGCCGCATCGGGACTGCCCACGACTGCAGCATCAACGTCGGCCGAGACGACCTGGACATCGATGTCGGCGGGTGATCTCAACGCCCCCATCAGCGCACCGATCGGCGCGTTGATCTCGCGCGCGATCTCGCTGATGCGCTGCCACTGAGATCGCTCTGCTTTCGTCAAGGGTGGTGACAGCGGGCTCGAGACAAGCGCGGCGGCCAAGGTCTCCGAGCGCAACGTCGCAAGTTGAGCGGTCGATTGCGTGGCTTGCACAGCGAGCACCGCCACGCCGACGAGCGCGAGGGCCGTCAACGCATGAATACGGCCGCGACGCGTTGGGGCCTGGAAGACATCGAGCGAATGGCGTCCGTACCTCGCTCTGACCACAGTGCACGCAAGCATCGAGCTGACCGGGTTGCCTGCCAGGTTGGTCGCTACCGGTGTCGCAATCAGGTGCACACCGCCTTCCAAAGGAACACTTGCGCGATCCTTTGAAAGGTCAAGAACAGCCAGGCTGGATGCGGCACCGGATGCGTCATCGAACAGCGCCCTCCTGCGCCGAGCTGCCAGAGTCGCAGCGCGAGGCTGTGTCGTTAGCTCGATCGTCGGCTCGCCGAGTCGCCCGGCGTGCACGGGAATGAAGGTCGATACGCCGTCTTCGATCACGGCCAAATCGGCTGGTCTCGAGCCTCCGGTGAGTTCCAGAGCGACCGTGCTCAGCGGTCGGATCGATGCCAGAGCAAACTGGTGGGCTTGAGCGGCGCCGCGGATCGCCGCCAAGAGGCGAACAGGATAGAGAACTGCCAATCGCGGCTTCAATGCTCTCGCGTCGTCCCAGCGCATACAGTCGCCGTCGGCAACGTCCCAGCCACTCGCCTCGAACTGCGCTCGAATATGCGCGCCGACACTGGCGTCAGCCCCCAGCATCCGGGCACTCCAAGGCAACTCGGTTGCGCGCAGCCAGAAGTCCGAAATAACAACTCGGCATGAGCGAGGCACACCTTGCGTGTGCGAGATTTCGCCCAGCGACGAGATGGCACTCGAGATGGCCGCCGCTACGCCGGAGCAATCGTCGTCGTCGACCGTCAATTCGATGCGTGAGGTGGACTCGAACCTGGTGCCATCGAACAGTCCAGCCTCGATCGCGCGAGCGCCCACGGCGATGTGCAGGACACGCGCTTGCGATCCGCGCCCAATGGGGTCAACCGGCCACACGTGCGACCTCTTCGAGGGTTGTCTGCCCGCTTGCGACGCACGCCAGTGCCTCTTCGAGGACGGTTCTCATGCCAGAGCGACCCGCGCGCTCCTTGAGCTGGAGAATGGGTGCTTTGGAAGCAATGAGTTCGCGCGCCACATCGTCGAGAACCAGCACCTCGGCTACGGCTAGGCGCCCCTTGTAGCCGGTGCCGCGGCAGTGGGCACAGCCAAGGCCCTTGCGCATTGTCCAGGCGGAGACTCCTTCGGGGGCCAGGCCCGAGAGTTCCAATTCTTCGTCAGTCGGCTCGTACTCGCGTGCGCATTGGGTACAGTTCATCCGCAGCAGGCGTTGGGAGACGATGCCATTGAGGGCGGCCGCGAAGCTGTACGCGTCCACGCCCATGTGCAGGAAGCGTCCCAGAACATCGAAAACGCTGTTGGCGTGGACGGTTGTGAAAACCAGGTGCCCGGTCAGCGCCGCCTGAACGGCGATCTGGGCGGTCTCGTCGTCGCGAATCTCGCCGACCATGATCTTGTCCGGATCGTGGCGGAGGATCGAGCGCAGTCCTCGGGCAAAGGTGAGCCCCTTCTTCTCATTGACGGGGATCTGCAAGATTCGGGGGAGCCGGTATTCGACGGGATCCTCGATGGTCACGATCTTGTCGCGTCCAGTGTGAATCTCGGTGATCGCGGCGTACAGCGTCGTGGTCTTGCCTGACCCCGTGGGCCCCGTAACCAGCACCATGCCGTGCGGCATGCGAGCCAGCCGCCGAATGGCCGTCATCGCCTGCACGCCCAATCGCAGGTCGTCCAACCGTAAGCTCACCGCCTCACCGGAAAGCGCCTGGCGATCGAGCAGACGCAGTACGGCGTCCTCTCCAAAAATGCTGGGCATGACCGATACACGAAGGTCCACTTCACGGCCGTTGACCCGCACCTTGAAGCGACCGTCCTGGGGAATACGCCGTTCGGCAATGTCCAGATCCGCCATGACCTTGATCCGCGAAATCGCCTGCTCGGCGGCCTCGCGGCCAGCCACCTGCGTCACCGGTACCAATACACCGTCGATTCGACACAGCACCCGCAGCGACGTGGCATCGCTTTCCCAATGGATGTCGCTGGCCCCCATCTGGAGCGCATCATGGATCGCCGAGTTCACGAGTTTGACGATTGGGCTCGTCTGCGTGGCGATGTCGCTCAGCGAAATGGTGGCGGCGACTTCACCGTCCTCATCCACCGAATCATGCGCAGAGTCGCCGTCGATGGCGCGCATGTTCCCCTCGTATCGCGCAAAGAAGGCCTGCAGCTCGTCGATGTCCGCGATCGCGATGCGGTGGCGCCGTCGAGCCAGCCCGGCGCGGCGCAGCGCCCAGGCCTGCGTAGCCGTATCGAACGGATCGGACACGATCAGGCAGAGTTCGTCCGAATTGTGCGTCGGGTCTTCCGCGACCACGAGACCGCGCTCCGCGCAGTCGGAGAATGCAATGAGATCAAACCGAGGGCGAAGGCGGTGCAGGCCGAGTGCATTCACCGATTCAAAGGAGAAGGCGTCTGCCAAGGCCTGGGTCGTCACGTCAGGCGCCCAGCCCGTCACGTGCTTGATCGCTTGAGGCAATGAGCAGTCCGATTCCTGCGCATGGCGCCGTGCGTGCGCCAGAAGGTCTGGGCCCAGCACCTGGGCGACGGCCAGCGGCGCATTCATTGGAGGCTGCCCGCGAGTTCGAAGATCGGCATGTACATGAGCACGACGATCGTCCCGATGACGCCTCCAATGAAAATCATCAGCAAGGGCTCCAGCAATCGGGACGACCAGTCAAGCCACCGCCCGAAGGCCTCGTCGTAGAAGCGTGCGCTGCGCTCCAGCATCAAGGCGAGCTGACCAGACCGCTCTCCGACCTTGATCAAGGAATCGGCGATCGGATCGCCCAGACCGACGGCGCTGAGCGCCATAGACAGCGACTGTCCTTCGCTGATGCGGCGCCGCAATTCGATGAGTGCCATGCGCTGCGACGGGCCCAGCAAGCCATCGACCATCGTCAAGGCACGAGACAGTGGAATGCCGGCCGACAGCAGCAGACTGATGGCTCGCATGAAACGAGCACTACGGTATTGGGCCGCCTTCGCCGCGATCCCTGGCATGCGCAGGAAGACATCGAGCAACCAGGCTCGGAAATGGGGGCGAGACAGCGCGAGGGCGATCACAACGACGAACGCTGCCGACGCCGAGAGGGTGAGCAGCCAATTCGCGTGGATGAACCGCCCGAAGTCGAGCAACCTCGCCGACAGCCACGGCATGTCATGGCCGGTCGACTCGTACATGGCACTGAAGCGGGGGACAACGTAGCCCATCAGAAACAAGGTGACGCAGGCGCCAACGATCAGAAGGAGGCAAGGGTAGATTGAGGCGGAAATCAGCTTCTTGCGCACCGTCTCGAATTGCACTTGGTAGGCGATGTAGCGCGAAAGCGAATTTGGGAGGTCGCCCGTGCGCTCGGAGGCACGCACCGTGGCGACAAAGACCGTCGGAAAGATCGCAGAGCGCTGCTCCAGCACTTCCGAGAAGCTGCGCCCCTCCTGTAGCTCACCGAGCAACGAGCGCAGGGTTTCGCGTGTCTTGGCGTGTCCTTCCTTGGCAATCAGTGCGGACAGGGCTTCCGTCAGATTAAGGCCAGACTCCAACAAGGCCAAGAGTTCCTGGCTGAACAACATCAACGGGAACCGCTTTGTCCGCGATGCCGTTTGCCCTTGCACAGCAGGGGCGGTGTCGATCGCAAGTACCTGAAAGCCGCGTGCACTGGCCTTGCGCACCGCATCGGCCTCGGAGCGCGCCTTGATCGACAGCGAACGGACTTGGCCGTCGCCGGCGCGCACTCGCATTTGCACTTCAGCGTGAGAAGCGCCCGCGAAGGTTTGCGGCGTCGCTCCTGGACTAGGCGATGCGGTCATCAGTGGTACGACACGTCAGCGTTTTCACCATCGCCACCCGGCTGGCCATCCTTGCCCAGCGACAGGAGGTCGAACTCGGCGCCGCCATCGCGCGCGCGATAAATGTAGGGGTGGCCCCAGGGATCGTCGGGCGGTGACTTCTGAAGGTAAGGACCGTTCCACTTGGATTCGTCCGTCGGCCGGACGTACAGCGAGGCCAAACCTTGCTCGGTCGTTGGATAGTGACCGACGTCGAGCCGGTAGGCATCCAGGGCACGCCCGAAGCCGTCGATCTGAGACTTGGCAACGGTGCGTTCCGACTTGCCAATCTGCGCGAAATACCGCGGACCGACGTATGCCGCCAGCAAGCCGATGATGACGATGACCACCAGCAGTTCGAGCAGCGTGAATCCGCGTTCCGCGACGAGGTATCGACGCGACGGCCTGGTCGATCCGTGCCGAACAAGTTGGGGAATCATTTTCTATGCTGCTGCCTGCTGGATCGATTCACAAGCAACGAGCGACTCCGCTGCATTCCCAGAAATTCTTCCATACGAGTAGTGCAGACCTTAATCGAATCGGAGACACGGAACTGCGTGTGCAGCACGGGGTTCGGAGCCGCCTGAACGCCGTCGGTTGAATGCAAGACGGCTTATTTCTGCCGTTGATAGGTTCGTATCTCGCCGCTTCGATCGGATCGAAGCACCAGGCTCTTTCCATCAACGGACATCAGCTCGTCGCTATCGGCGCGAGCGTTCTCGGGAATCTCAGGTTGGCTTTTGACATAGACCCAGAAGATACGCTTGCCGACCAACTTCCAAGTTCCTTCGTAGCTCATGAAAGGTTTCCCATTCGCGTCAGCGTGTCCGGAAAAGTTTCCGTTGCGGCTGAGGGATACGGCTGCGTCGATTGTCAGTCCGTCCGAACGAGTCGCGCTGGAGGTCCAGGAGCCGGCAAGCCGTGCTGCTTGGGACTCGCCCCCTTGACCTTGAGCGTTCGCGCTACCAAATATCGATGCCAGAACAAGAAGGACCGAAATTCTGAAACAATTCACTATTCATTTCCCCATTGAAAAGTAATTGTAAACCGACTGATACTGCTACTTCCCCGCAACCCCGTTCAGTAGCTCCTCAATTCCAACTCGAGCGCCGATTTCAGTTCGTCTACAGATGGCGTAACGCCTTTGCTTGTGGGCGTAAAGAACTCCGGGCAGTACCCCGTCCGACTTCAACGTTGGCAGTAGCGCTTCCACCGTTGATCGTCGGCAATGCCCAACGAGGCCGAACTGATTCGCCAGCTTCTAATTAAGATCATGAAGTCCAGAGACGAAATCCTCGAACGTCATGGCAACTAGGTATGGAGTGCACTCCGACGCGTCCAAATCGCAATAAATGACCTCAGTGCCAAGTCCTTCCCTTAGCAATAAGCAAAATAAATTTCCTCCAGAATCACATGCGATAGGGAGAGCTTCCACGTTACAGCGCTCTTTAAGCAATGCGAAGTTCCATCGCAGGTCACTGCTCAAGATCTCTCTGCGGATCCCGAAAAATATCTGGACATCGGTCGGGGAGCCGACAAACCCCAAGATGTCTATTGTGTCAGGACTCGGTACTCCTCCGTTATAGCGCAACAAGAACTCTCGATAGCTATCAGGCAACTGCAAGCTCAAATCTGCTTCGATAGCCACGATGTCAGCGGCACCAATTTTTGGCCCATTTTGTTCAATATGCATCTTTACTGTCCTTGAAAGCCCCCTGTGTGGCCGGTCTGAGCATGGATATCACGAGGGACAAGTTGCATAGTTTCGCCATCTTGGTGATGATGCCACGTATAGCCTTCAGGCGTCTTCTTTCGGCCAGCGAGTCTATTGGCCTCTCGGAAATCGCCTGCGCGCGTTCCAGTCTGCTTGATCTTGACGGTATCGACGGCATATTTCGAAAAATCTGCGTGTCCTGCTTGATCAAACGGAACGCCAGTAGTCGGGTGAACATCACCAGCCAAATGTCCGTTTCGCAGCTTCGCCGCGGCACTCTCCGCCAAACCGCAGGCCGAGTTATGCACGAGCACATGAGCTTCGCCGGCAAAGAACGTGTGATTGTCCGCAACCTCCAGGTTGTACGTTGGTTCCGTGTGCCCAAGGTCTTCAAGGTGCACGACCTTTAGCGCACGGTGTTCTAGCGTGTCAACCTGCATCCCCTTTCGCAGGTCGATGGACTTCACCCAGCCTTGCCCAACAACGTTGAAGGGATGGTCGTCGGTCACCTCAAGTTGGGTCACATGGCCCTTGTCATCCAGCAGGACAAGGTCGAAGACCTGGCGACCTTCATAGTAGAAGACGTGCGTCACAGGCTTGGGCGCTGCTTTACCCGTGGCTTCGTCGAGCGACAGCACCATCGTGCCCACGCCGATCTGCTCGATGGGAAACGTGCCACCATCAACCGCCACTGGCGTACCAGCCACGAAGCAGCCGCAAGCCCGGGCAACCTTGGCCGCAGCTTCTGTCAAGTGCTCCGCACCACGTGCAACCTCGAATCCATGCTCAACGACGCGAGCCGCCTTCATGGCTTGGCCGACCCCCGGTATCGGGCTGATGACGCCCACGGCACTCATGGCCACATCGATTGCCGCTGACCCGACTCCTTCGCCCTTGTAGATCGCAATACCGAGCTTGCCGAGGTCCCACGCCAGGAACGCGACGTCGATCGGGCTGTGCCCGTCCGGATCAACGTACTTGTAAGGGTTGTTGTTAGCGAACGCATAGCGGTTGAAGCTATGAACATCCGTCGCGTCGACGGGCTCCGGATCCATGCCCGCAAAGCGACCCGTCACCGGGTCGTAGTAGCGCGCTCCGGAATAGCTCAGTCCAGAGGTCGGGTCATACGGCTTGCCACCGAACCAGAGTTTGTTGTCGCTCGAAGCAGGGGCGTTGACCGTCCGTCCGCCATAAGGCTGGTAACTTTCCTTCCAGACTACGGCACCTGCCGCATTCGTTTCGATCTGCGGTGTGCCTGAGATGTCATTGTGAAAGTACGTGACGGTTGAGGTCGCCATCGCGTTGCCTAGTGATAGCGCACCCATCGCTAGCGTTACCACGAAGCTGCGAATGATTTTGAACATGATCATCTCCTATTCAAGGGGCTGTCCAGCGGCCGAGCCGTAATCAAGGCGTCACGACAATATTTTGGTTAAACGTGGTGGCATTGTAATTCGCGCCGCCATTTGACTTGAACGTCAGCGTATGGGTGCCTGCACTCGTAAGACTCAGATTAATCGTACTCATGCCCAAGTTCTGGTCGTAGGCCCCACAACCCAAAACTGTCCCGTTTTCAAAGGCGCAGACGTATCCATAATTCTTCGGAAGCGGCGGTGGCACGAAACCAACCGGCGGTACGATCGCAGGCTTAACAAATGCAGCCACTCGAAACATTTCGTTAATTGCAACCGTGCTTTTCGAAGGAATGAGTGTCAAGTTGATCGCGTAGGAATCGAACGTGATCGTTAGCCCCTGTGGGAGCGAGGTCACCGGCGGATTGTTCGCGTCGCCCGAGTATGTCGCGGTAATTGAGTCGCCCCCGCTGGCGAAGCCTGCAGATGTGGCAATGCCAGTACTACCAATAAATGTTGCCGGATCCATCGCGGCCCCGCTGCTGTTTACGAACGATACCGTTCCCGTAGGCGCATTCGGACCGACGCTTGTCGATACGAGGAACAAATAATGCGGCATGATGGGGTTCGGTCTCACGTCAATAACCGTATCAGTCACGACAGAGACGGACGCACCAACGGTCGAGTTACTGGTCTTGTTTTGCGAGTCGCCAACGTATGTGGCGCTGACGGTGTGGGTGCCAGTGGATGCAAACTTGACGTAGGTCGTTGCAAAGCCCGACGTGGCGTCGACTTGCGCCGAGCCCAATAGCGTCGTTCCCTCGAAGAATTTCACAGTCCCGGTTGGCGGCACCGTCGATCCCAAGACTGCTGCACTGACGGAGACGCTGTTGTTGACCGTCCCCTTGGAGCTAGCACCAACGTAAGTCTGCGTTGCGACTGGCCCAGTGTTGACTCGTTGTGCGACCCGCTTGTTCCCCAAGTAAAAGTACTCGGTCGAGATGCCAGTGGCTGGGGTGTACTCCAGCAGCAACGAATCGTGCGGGCCATAGACCTCATAAGTCGTGACGCCTCCTTTGACAACGATTAAGCGCTTGTTGTCTCCGTCATAGCCGTAATCGATCTCAGTGGCAGCGTTGCCGAGATTCACGTAGGAAAGATTGGGCACGTAGTCATACGAGTACGTGTTCCCGTACGCGCTTGTGACGTCGCCCCGGGTGTCATAGCCAAACGTCGACGCGCGCGTCCCCGAAATCGCCGTCAGTAGATTGTTGGAGTTGTAGGTGTAACTGAGGTTATAGCTTCCAAGCGTCTGAGACTTGACGTTGTTCGCACCGTCATAGGTGATGGTGCCTGCGCCCCAAGGCCCGGTCGCACTCGTGAGTCGATCGATCCCATCGTAACCAAGCGTCCGGCTGTAGCTCGAGTCAACCGAGTCGGAAATAGATGTCAGATTGCCGACGCCATCGTAGGCATAAGCGGAATTCGAGTACGACGTTGTTCCCTTCGTCGTCGCGAAGCTACTGGGCCACAGCCGGTTGTTTTGGCCATAGCTGCTAGTCGTCTGATTAGCGTACGTGATCGTCTTGATCTGTCCGGACGGCCAGTAAGCAACGGTATTGACGAAGCCGGATACGGCAGTAGGTCGCCCCAGCGTGTCCGGCGTGTAGTTAACAACCACGCTGGAGTACGGATAGGTCAACGAGGCGACTTGGTCATTGGCGTTATATCCAATCGTCGTGGTGAAGGTCTGCGATCCCGTCGCAACTGATTTCGTCAACAAGTTGTCGTTCGCATCGTAGCCATACGTAAGGGTGGATACCCAAGGCCCATCAGCCTGGATTGACTTGACCTTGTTGGTTCTAGAGTAAGTTCTCGTTACCGACCGAATGGGCGTGAAGCCAGTATGGCTCTCCACGGAGAGTCGATTTTGGTTGTCGTAGGTGTAAGAGCCACCATTAAGGCCCCCGTCTGAGCGGCCGGTCATGTTTCCTGCAGCGTCACGACCAAAGGTAACCGTACCGCTTTCCGGATTCGATACGGAAATTAGGTATCCGAAAGAGTTGAAGTTGTAGGTGCGAGTCAGGCCAGCTTGCGTGACTGTGTGCACGCGATTCCAAGCGTCGCGCCCGATTGTCACGTTGGCCGCGGCTTCGGCGGCCGTCACAGACACGACGTAAGATTCGTCCGGGTCGCCATACGCGAGAAATGATTCGGTTGTGGATTTGGCGCGCTCATTGACGACGGTTTTGGTGCCAGAGCCGTAGTTGATCGTTCGTGTGCTGGCATCGGCATTTTTCACCGAGTGATACCGCCCGAGGACATCGAAACTTCCGTAGGTAGTCCCGACGGAATCTCCTGGATTCGAGGCGAATGTCAGGCGGCCAGCCGCGTCGTACGTGTAGGTCGTGGCGACGCCGCCCAAGGTGATCGACGTCGAGCGGCCGAAACCATCATAGGCAGTCGCTTCGGTGAGGGATCCGCGAGCCGCACTCTTCGAGGTAGCGGTATAGGTGATCGCGACGAGGTTGCCTGTTGGATAGGTGATCGACTTCACCCGATTCAAACCGTCGTAGGCGTACGTCGTTGTGCGTAATTCACCGTTCGTGTATGACGTCATGTTTCCGACGTCATCGATCACGCGCGTCAGGTTGATGCCCTCTGGTTGGGACTCGGTCTGAGCTTGTCCACGCTTGTAGTTTGAATAGGTATGAACGAGCGAGCGCGGGAAAGTCACCTGCTGAATGTCCCCGGTCGGGAAGCGAAGGTAGGAAGTTTGCACTCCATCCTTGTTGACAGCTGAGACGTTCCCGACAGAATCAAACGATTTGGAGACGGAGCTTCCGCCCGTAACGACCTGCGAAGCGGGCTCGTCAACGATCCAGAGCGCAGTGTTACCGTAGTAGCCTAACGTCGTCACTCGTGAGCCGCCTCCGGGTCCGGCTTCAGTCGTCTGGGTAGGCTTTCCGTTCGTGTTGTGGCTGTTCACGACAAGAGAATAGGTTGCGCCATCTCTGACGATCATTTTGCTGGTCAAGAACGGCATGTCCACTTCGTTAGGATCCGTTCGGACACTGAAGGCGCCGGGACGCATGTTTGTCTGCGTGGAGATCTTGATCTTGTCCCACGCATAGGTCTCGGTCTGAATGGAACCCAGCGTCTTACTGACCAGCAGGCCGACCTGCCACACCGAGCCAAGCTGCGCGTAGTTGGGGCCAATATGCTTATATGTGACCGTGCCCTCCGGCCCCGTTACGACCGTCGTGTCATAGACGTTGAACAGGCCAGGCGTGTAGGTGAGGGACCAGGTACCACCATCGCTGCTCGTCTTCGTCTTCACGACCGTGGAGCGGCTGGCTGGATTTGAGGACGTGTCGAAGTAGACGTAGCCGTAGACGTAACTGAGCGTTCCCCCTTCGGGGAACTTCAGCTGTTTGATCGCGTAGCTGCCAGCTGTCGCGCCGAGACTGGCGTTGTAGGTATAAGTCCAAGACGTCCCATCCGGGCGCACCACCGACGTTAGTTGGTACGAGGAGGTCGAACCCGCTATCGCCGTGTAGTTGTAAGTGAAGGTCGAGCCACCCACGCCGGTCGTGGCGATTGTATGGATGAGGCCATTGGTATAGCTGAAGGTCAGCCCGCGTCCGTCGCTTGTCGTAACGGTACTGATCTGTGCACTTACCGAGCTTGCGTAGTTGATCGTCGCGTAGTTGCCGTTGCGATCGGTGATCTTCGTCGTGTACCACGCTATCTGACTGCCTGTACCAACACTGACGTTGACCTGCTGGGTCATGTCGTAGCGGATTCCGTCCGGTGAATAGACGACCAATCCGACACCGTTGGCTGCGCATTCAGCCTTCCATAGCTGTGTGGTCATCATCGTTGGCGAGCCGACGTAGTTCAATACTTGTCGACTACCGTCTGGCAGCTCGATCACCGGGTTGTTTGCAACCGTGGGCCCGAATGCCGTCGGCGTGCATGGAAGCGGGGCGAACTTGCTGAGCACTCGTCCGAAGTGGACCGTCCAGCCCACGCCAGCTTGCCCAACGTATGCATCGGGATTGGTCTCGATGATCGTTGCGTTGTTGTAGGAACGGACCACGTCCAAGCTAAATCCACCATTTCCCGGCACATGAATGTCGTTGTAGTGGAGTTGCAGGGAGCCAGTGAAGGGGTCGATGTGCTCAGCCTCGTGCTGATCGGTCAGGTCGCGACTGGTCGATAGGCCGGGCTCCTTGTAGAAGTCGGGGATGACTTCCTGAGCGAATGCTCCGGGAGCTCCGAGGAGAATCAGGAAGCCCAGCGTGCAATTTGCGACGCATGCAAACGTTCTCGTGAATTTCATGGTGGTGTTCTTGATTCGTAGACACGCAGACGTAGAGTGGCAAAGAAGGCATTGCCAGCAGTCCGAAGATTTCGTTGGGGTGCGAAGCCACGCGCAGCTGCTCGCGTATGCGACACCGCTTAGTAGGTTCGACAAGCAGAAGCTCCGTCAGAGCTCCGCTGCTTCAGCTTGGTGGGACTCGCACCCTGGCCAGCCCATCGCGCGCGCAGGATGGGATGAAGTTGGCCGCGACGGTACGCTCACTGGCGCGAGCTAAATCGCACGCGAGCAAGGCTGCTCTCGACATTTGGGTACTCCCCTGGTATCGCGCCGGAATGGCGCGACCACTTCCTCGATTCCGACTACGGGCTTCTCTCGCGGAAACCTCGCGCCGATTGTCAACGAGCAGAGAGGCAGCTTCCTCCCCATTTTGGGGGGTACCCGGTCGCCGCTAGCGGACGCCGGCTCCTTGGCCGGCGACGGTCGCTCATCGGAGGCCAACTGCTTTTCTGCCGCCCGTTCGAAACCGCCCTGGCCAGATCAGCCAGGTGGAAGGGTTTGAGAAGCACCTCGTCCATCCCAGCGTCAGCGCACGCGAGCAATTCATCGGGCATTCCGCCGGCAGTCAGGGGGCTGGGCCGCCGATCAACGCTCAGCGCGTGAGTCGACACACCAATGATCGAGCTGCCACAGCAGCACGTTATGTTGATGTGGGGTTGAATTGCTCGGTACTTCAGCAGCCTGACAGCACACTGGCCGTATCATACGGTGGCCTCGCGAATGGCCGACTTGGATACCGACGAACGACACGTTCGAAACAACGTTGAGCGCATTGCGCAGGCACTCGGCGTTGACATTTGCGAACTCGTGTCGCCAGCATAAAGACCCTGTTTCGCGCACCTGGAAAGCTAGTCTCGCGTCATGCCGCACACCCTGGTCCAACTGAAGCGGCGCACAACTGCGTTGAAGGCCCAGGCGTCTGCAGAAGAGGAATTGATCGAGCAGATCCGGGCGCGAGTGGTGGAGCTGGAACTCTGTCCCAAGGACATCTTTCCCGACGGCTGGCCGTCCTTCGATGTCGCTCCTGATGGACGGGGTGAAGAGATCCCAGCAAATGCCAAGTACGCGGATGGCCCTGGACGTGCGTGGTCGGGTATCGGCCGGCGCCCTAAATGGCTGAACGCCGCAATCGGGCTAGGTGCAGAGCTGGACGACTTCCTGGTCAAGAAGGCGCATCACCATGTGCCGAAGACGGCGCGTAGCCGACAACCATTGATGCAAGTAGCGGAAGCTGGCGTCGTCTATCGCGGCGCGGAGGGTCAAGAGTGGAGCGGCGTCGGACGTCGCCCCAAGATGGCTAGTCGCCGCGCTCGCGGCGGGCAGCATGCTCGAAGACTTCGCTACCCGGAAGCGCAGCAGCGCTAAAGTGAGCGCTAAGCCTATGATTTAGCAGCAATTTTACCAAGACGCACCGAAAGTCAGATTACCCCCTACCGCCGCATCCTGGTGCCCATGGATGGCAGCCGCCAGTGCGATCGGGCCCTGGACGAGGCGACCGCCCTGGCCCGCTCGCCGAACGGGGTCGAGGCGGCAGTCGAACTGGTGGAAGAGGGCGCCGGGGGCATCCCGCAGATCGTCGGTACGCGGGCCGCGCAATGGCCGGCAGACCTCGTGGTGGTGGGCACGCACGGCCGGCACGGGATCGATCGCCTGCTGCTGGGCAGCGTTGCCGAGGCCATCCTGCGCCGCTGTCCTGTTCCCGGTCTGCTCGTGAAGACCGCGGGCGACGTCGACGAGCCTGTCGCGATCGCGTGAGACAGCCCCGCCGCAACCCGGAGACGATGATGGCCCTGCAGCACGCGACACTGACCGGCGAGGAACTGCGCGATCTCGACGCCTACTGGCGCGCCGCCAACTACCTCGCCGTCGGGCAGATGTACCTGCGCGACAACCCGCACCTTCGGCGCCCGCTGCTGCCAACGGACATCAAGCACATGATCCTCGGGCATTGGGGAACGACGCCCGGCCAGAACTTCATCTATACGCACCTCAACCGCGTCATCCGCCAACGCGACGTGGACATGATCTACGTCTGCGGTCCCGGCCACGGCGGCCCGGCGGTGATCGCGAACGCCTGGCTGGAGGGCACGTGGTCCGAGGTCTTTGCGTTGTCTCAAGCGCAAGGGTGTCCGGTCAGTCGATCGTCAATTCGTCGACGATCTCGGTCACGCCTGAGGCGGACGCTGCCGCGCCTCGAACCGCGTCCCGCTCCTGCCAGGTGTGCACGTTGCCGCGCAGCGTCACGACGTCGTGGTTGACCTGCACCGTGACGCCGCGCGACTCGCGCTCCACACGACGCGCCAGCGCCTGACGGATGCGCTCGGCGACATCGGCGGCGACGCCTTTCTTCCGAAGCGCGATGTCGTTGCACAGCCCGACGACGCCCTGCAGGCCGCGCACGATGCGTTCCGCGGTCCTGCGCTGGTAGTCCCACTCCACCTCGCCCTGGAGCGTGATCCAGCCCTTCTCGACCGTGACGCTGATCGCGTCGGGCGGCAGTTCCGTGTGCCACTTCAGAGCGGTCATTGCCGAGGCCGCGATGTCCGTGTCGTCGCGCTGGTGGATCGGGGCGATGCACACCTCGACGTCGAGCGCGATGGCCTTGACGCCGGAGACACGGCGCATGGCCTTCTGGATTGCCCACTTCTGCGAAAAGCTCCTCACGTGGCCTGTCAGGGTCACGACCCCGTCCGTGACCGCCACCCCGACATGGGCGGCATCGATGGCGGGATCCCAGTCGAGCTCCGCGACGATATCCTGCTTGAGCAGCGAGTCTGTCTTCATGATGAATCCTTCCGACCGCGCAAGATCGCGCATGGAACCATCCTAGGAGGCGCCGTCCGGGGCCAGTTGCGACGCATCAAGCCAGTGCCGACGGCGCGCAAGGAAGTCCGCGGTCGGCGCATTCGGTGGCATGTCGCCGCAAGGGGCGGCAGTTCGGCCAAGGGAGCGGCGCTGCCTCGTCGGGACAGGGACGCTGCCGCGCCGAACCTTGAGGCGCCTCAAGAGGGGCGACCGCGACCACGTCGACACTGTCCCGACGATCAACTCCCCGTCCGGCGTCCCCATGTACCAACGCATCCTCGTTCCCGTCGACGGCAGCAGCACCTCCGCCCAGGGGCTGTCCGAGGCCATCGCCATCGCGAAGCTCACCGGAGGCAGGATCCGCCTCCTGCACGTGCCGACGCTGTTGGCGGTGGCGGCCATCGGCAAGACAAGGAGCCCGACCAGAAGCGAATCGTCGACTTCCTGGCCGCGGAATCCCGGCTGCCAATTGATGAGGTCGCGATACTCTACGAACATGAGCGAGCCGAGCTCGCCCTGGCCGCGCGCATCTCGCGCTTTCTCGACATCTTCGCGATACGCAATGTCCAGGAAATCCTGCGCAAACGCAGCCTGGACGAGCAATCTGCGATGTAGGTATAGCCAGCCCAGGTTCTGGCCTGAGGCTCGGCCGGCCGGGTCGCCGGGAAACACGGCGCCTTCCACGCAATAGACGGGCCCCATCATGCAGACGCGCAGACGCATCGTTCTCGGCGCAGCCGCATCCAGCGCCATGGTGGCCTCCATGGTCGCCTGTTCATCGGGCCGGAACGAGCAAGAGGCGGCGCGAGCCCTTCGGCGACCCCGCCCCATTGACGGCGGCAGTGGCGCTTCGCTGATGCGCGAACTGGTGCGCTGCGCCACGCTCGCGCCATCGAGCCACAACACCCAGTGCTGGCGGTTCCGGGTTCAAGCACGCGCGATCATGATCGGCCCCGACCCGTCTCGCCGTTGCCCGGTCGTCGACCCGGACGATCACCACGTTCACGTTTCGCTGGGTTGCGCCACCGAGAACATGGTGCAGGCCGCGCGCGCCAACGGGCTCCATGCCGACGCCCGATTCGATCCGACGGACGTGATGAGCCCGATTGCAGTGAGCCTGGAGCCCACGCTGGCGTTCTCCTCGCCCCTGTTCCAGGCCATTGCCGAACGGCAGTGCACACGCGGCGACTACGACGGCAGGCCGATTTCGAACAACGAACTTCGCCTGCTCGAACAGGCGGGCACTGGCCACGGGGTTCGCATCGTGTTGCTGACCACGACATCCGCCATGGAGAAGGTGCTGGAATACGTCGTGGCCGGAAACACCCGGCAGATGAACGATCCCGCGTTTGTCGAGGAGCTGAAGGGCTGGATTCGCTTCGGCGCCGACGAAGCGCTCGACACTGGCGACGGGTTGTTCGCAGGAGCGTCGGGCAACCCAGCCATGCCCCGCTGGCTGGGCAGTCGAATGATGGGGATGTTCTTCACGCCGAAGTCGGAGAACGAGCGCTACGCGAGGCAAGTCCGCAACTCGGCAGGCATTGCCGTGTTCGTCTCCGACGTCAGTGACAAGGCGCACTGGGTCGAAGCGGGGCGTTGCTACGAGCGATTCGCCCTGCATGCCACGGCACTGGGCATTCGCAGCGCATTCCTCAACCAGCCCGTCGAGGTCGGTGCGCTCCGACCGCAGTTCGCTGCGGCGCTCGGACTCGGCAATCAGCGCCCGGATCTCGTCGTGCGCTTCGGCCGTGGGCCTGCGATGCCGCTGTCCATGCGGCGGCCCGTGGATGCTGTCCTCGTGTGAGCCGAGAGGCCGCGGGAATGAAAGGCCAACCATGACCTGGATCCTCTGGACGGCACTTGCCGTCGGCTTGTCCCTGGCAGCCGCATTCGGGCTCGCCGCCCATGGAGCTTCCCGATGGGCGGCATCGACGCGAGACTTGCTGGGTCAACTCGAGGCGGCGCGCCAACCGGCAACCGTTTCTCGGTACGACGCTCGTGAGCTCGAAGGCCTGCCTGCGCCGGTACAGCGGTACTTCCGCGCCGTGCTCAGGGACGGCCAGCCCATCATCACGGCAGTGACGGTCGAACACACGGGCAGCTTCAACATCAGCCAGACCAGCGAGCAGTGGAAGCCATTCAGTTCACGCCAGCGGGTCGTGACGCGGCGGCCGGGTTTCGTCTGGGACGCTCGCGTCACGATCTTCCCGGGCCTGGCGGTGCTCGTCCACGACGCCTACGTCGCCGGCGTGGGGATCCTGAAGCCGTCGGTGATGGGCCTGCATGCGATAGCCGATCTGCACGGCGAGGGCGAGATCGCACGCGGCGAACTGATGCGGTACTTCGCCGAAGCCGCCTGGTACCCGACCGCGTTGCTGCCCAGCCAGGGGGTGCAATGGGAGGCGGTGGACAAGCGCTCGGCAAGGGCCACCCTGGTCGATGGCGCGCAGCGGGTGACCATGCTGATCCACTTCGACAAGGCCGGCCTGATCGCGTCGGCCCGTTTCGATGCACGGGGGGCCACGGTCGGCAAGGACATCGTCCAGACTCCCTGGGATTCGCGCTGCTCGAACTACACGGAACGTGAGGGCATGCGCGTCCCTTCGACGGGCGAAGCGGCCTGGCTGACTGCGCAGGGACGCAAGCCCTACTGGCGTGGAACGATAGCGTCCGCGACGTACGAATTTGCCGTGTGACGGTGCCTCGCCCGAGCCGTTGCCCCGAGCGCGGCGACAGGGCACGCATTTCACCGTGCAGCATGAAATGCGGATGACGGTCCGGTCCAAGAGCGAACACGATCATGCCGACGGGTTGCGCTGCCTCAGCGCCTCCAATCTAGCGCCATGCGCCGAGTTCGACGACGGAGCCAGGCGATTAACTGAGTATAATGTTCGTTATGTAAACTAAAAGATCTGCTTCGACCCATCGGCATGTTTTCAGGTACGACACTCAGTGGAGATACGTCATGTCGCGGCGACTCGCCGCTTGAGCGCCAATGCCACCCGATCCAGATAGAGGTAGATCACCGGCGTCGTGAACAAGGTGAGCACCTGGGACACCAGCAGCCCACCGACCAATGCGACGCCCACCGGGGCGCGGAGTTCGGAGCCGGCACCGTGTCCGAGCGCGAGAGGCAAGGCTCCGAACAAGGCCGCGCCCGTGGTCATCATGATGGGCCGAAAGCGCAGCTTGCACGCGTGGTGAATCGCTTCCCGTGGATCCTGGTCGACCGTTCGTTCGAGTTCGAGTGCGACGTCCACCATCATGATGGCGTTCTTCTTCACGATGCCGATCAGCAGGATGATGCCAATCATCGAGATCACGTTGAGTTCGTAGTGGAACAGCCAGAGCGCAAGCAAGGCTCCCAGCCCCGCGGACGGGAGCGTGCTCAGGATCGTCAACGGATGGATGTAGCTCTCGTACAAGATGCCCAGCACCACGTAGACCGCAAGGATGGCTCCCAGGATCAGCCACGGCTGGCTGTCCGTGGAGGCCTTGAAGGCCTTGGCGTTGCCCTGGAAGCTGCCTTGGAGCGTCGGCGGAAGGTCCATCCGCGCCATGGCGCGATCCACGGCTTCGACGGCGTCTCCGAGCGCCACACCCGGTGCCAGGTTGAACGACAGCGTGACCGCCGGGAACTGCCCCTGGTGATTGATCAACAGCGGCGCACTCCCCTCCTCCACATGTGCGAATGACTTCAGCGCAACGAGCGCGCCGGTGCTGGAAGGGACGCGAATCCGCTCGAGGGCTGTCGCGTCGAGACGCGCTTCGGGGGCGAGTTCGAGCACGACGTGGTACTGATCGATCTCCGTGAAGATGGTTGCCACCTCGCGCTGGCCGAACGCATCGTAGAGCGTATCGTCGATCAGCTGGGGCGTGATCCCGAACTGGCCGGCGCGCTCACGGTCGATGACCACCGTGGCCCGCGGTGCAGCGCTTTCCAGGTCGCTGGTGACGTCGTTCAATCCCGGCAACTTGCGCAGTTCGCCCAGGATGTGCGGAATCGAGCCGGTCAACTCACGGAAATCGGTGTCCTGCAAGGTGTACTGGAATTGCGTGGCGCTGCTGCGGCCACCGACTTGCAGCTCCTGCCGCGTCCGCAGATGGAGCTCGATGCCCGGAACGTCCGCCACCGCCTTCTTCAGGCGCGCCATGATGCGCCCGGCATCGTCCGTGCGCTGGTCGAACGGCTTGAGGTTGATCACCAGCCGCCCCTGGTTCAGCGGTGACGGATCGATCCAGCTGTAGACATTGGCGACGCCGGGATCGCCGACGATGCGGTCGACCAGCGCGAGTTGACGTGCGGCCATCGCGGGCGCGGAGATGTCGGTGGGCGCTTCGCTGGCGCCGACGATCTGTCCGGTGTCCTGCTGCGGGAAGAAGCCTTTCGGAATCAACCAGAAGAGCGCGATCGTGACGGCCAGCACCACGCAGGTGGTGGCGAGCGTGATCGCCGGATGGCGCAGCACACGCACGAGGGCGCGATCGTAGGCCGCGGCCAGCCGTCCGAACGCACGTTCCGCGCCCTGGTTGAAGCGGCCCGGTCGACGCCCGCGATCGAGCTGCAGGAAGACGCGGCACAACATGGGTGTGGCCGTCAGCGACACGACCGCCGACACGACGAGCGCGACGCTGACGGTCACCGAGAACTCGCGAAAGAGCCGGCCGACGACGCCACCCATGAACAGCAGCGGAATCAGCGCGGCGATCAACGAGATCGTCATCGACACGACGGTGAACGCCACTTGTCGGGATCCGTGAAGCGCCGCGGGAAGCACCGCCTCCCCGGACTCCACGCGCCGGATGATGTTCTCGATCACGACGATGGCATCGTCGACCACGAACCCGACGGCGATCGTGATGCCCATGAGGGACAGGTTGTCGATGCTGTAGCCGGCCAGTGCCAGCACGCCGAACGTCCCGGCGATCGACAGCGGGATCGCCAGCGCGGGGATGAGCGTCGCCCAGAAGCCGCGGAGGAACACGAACACCACGGCGACGACGAGGCCGACGGTCAGCAGCAACGTGCGCTGGACGTCGACGAGGCTGGCCCGGATGGTCTGCGTCCGATCGTTGACGACCTCGGCCTTGACCGAAGCCGGCAGCGAGCGCTCCAGCGCAGGCAACGCCCGCTTGATCGCATCGACCGTGTCGACGACGTTGCCGCCGGGCTGCTTGTGGATGTCCACGATGATCGCGCGCTGCCCCTGGATCCACGCCGCCTGCTTCACGTCCTGCGGGCCCGACACGGCCTGCCCGATGTCGCGCACGCGCACGGGGGCGCCGTTGTGCCACGCGAGGACGACGCCCCCATATTCGCGGGCCTGTGTGAGCTGGTCGGTCGCATCGATCGCCACGGATCGCTTCGGGCCGTCGAGCGTCCCTTTCGGCGCGTTGGCCGTCGCCGACCCCAGCGCCGCACGCACCTGTTCCAGGCTCAGGCCCAGCGCGTCGAGCTTGCCGGGGTCGACCTGGACCCGGATGGCCGGCTTCTGTTCGCCGTGCAGGTCGATCAGGCCGACGCCTGGAATACGCGACAACTGCTGAGCGATGTACGAGTCGGCGAAGACGTCCACTTGCTGCAATGGCAAGGTGTCGGACGACACGGCGATCGACATGATCTGGAAGTCCGCCGGGTTGGCCTTCTCCCACGTTGGTGGGCTCGGCAACGTCCGCGGCAACAGGCCGCTCGCGCTGTTGATCGCGGCCTGCACGTCCTGCGCCGCGGCATCGATGCTGCGGCCGAGGTCGAACTGGACGGTGATCGAGGTTCCGCCCGACGCGCTCGTCGACGTCATGTCCGTCACGCCGGGAATCAGGGCGAGCTGGCGCTCGAGCGGCGTTGCCACCGCGGTCGCCATGACCTCGGCGCTGGCGCCCGGCAGGTCGGCCGAGACGTTGATGGTGGGCAGGTCGACCTGCGGCAGCGCCGCCAGCGGCATCAATGCGTAGCCCGCGGCGCCGAACAGCACCAAAACCAGGATCAGGAGCGAGGTCGCGACCGGGCGGTGAATGAACGGGGCGGACGGATTCATCGGGCGCCGGCCGCGCTCGCGGGAACATCCTGGATCGCCACGTGTGCCTGATTGTGCAGGCGTGCCTGCCCCGTCGTCACGATGCGTTCACCCACGTCCACGCCGGATCGCACGACGCGGTAGCCCCCAGCCTCGATACCGGCGTCCACCTTTCGAATGGCGACGGTCGAATCGGGTTTCACGACGAACACATAGGTCCCGTCGACGCCGCTTTCCACCGCCGACGACGGCGCGCTCAGGACGCCGCTCAGAACCCCCACACGCACGTTCACGCGCGCGAACTGGCCTGGAGTGATCAGACCACTCGGGTTGCTGAAGATGGCCTTGACGGTGATGGCGCCCGTTGTCGGATCGACGGCGTTGTCGACGAAGGCAACCCGGCCGACGATCGGTGCAGCGAGCCCTTGGATCGCGGCACTGACCGGAACCTCTCCGCGCGCCAGCGCCTGTCGCAAAGGCGTCAACTCGCCCTCGGGCAAGGAAAACGTGACGTAGACGGGGTCGATCTGGTTGATGACCAGCAAGGTCGTCGTGTTCGCCTTGGCGCCGCCTCCGCGAGGCAGCTGCAGCGCGCCCGCCACACCATCGATCGGCGCAAGGATGCGCGTGAATTCGACCTGGAGGCGCGCGTCGTCCAGGGCGGCCTCGTCCGACTTCAGCGTCGCCTGCGCCGCCTTCAGGTCCGCGTCCGACTGGCTCAAGGCGCCTGACGAGATGAATCCTTGGGCCGACAGCGCCTTGTTGCGGTCGAAATCGGCACTCACTCGGGCGAGCTGCGCCTGGTCGCGTGCGACAACCCCTTCGGCCTGGCGACGTTGCGCATCCAGGGCCGCGCTGTCCATGCGCACAAGGAGCTGCCCGCGACGGACCGGTTCGCCCTCCTTGAAATCGACTTCGGCTACCTGGCCGTCCACGCGCGAAGTGACCGAGACGGATGTCTTCGCCTCGGCCCGCCCCACCGCTTCCGTCGTGACAGGCAGATCGCGGCGCTGCACGGTGTCGACGGTCACCGGTGCGGCCACCTCCGGGGAGGCCGCAGCCTTGTCAGCACCAGGCCGGGTCGAACGCAACCAGACGATCGCAAGAACTAGCAAGCAGAACAGTATGACCAACCACAAGCGGACTCTGGGAGACATTGAACAGACTGGTAGTTCTGACAGGCATGGCGGCAAGACGGACTCGAGGCACCGCTTGGCCGCGGCTCATGGCTCGCGGCGGGCAATTCTGACATCCGAATCGTTAGGGGCCTCTTAGGCAACTCAGAGCAGCCGGACTCCCTTCGCCCTCTTCTTTGGCGTACTCGCCGCGTAGTCTTCAGCGCTGAATGTTTCGCGTTGCCCTCGAAGGGCCTCGCCATCGACTTGTCGACCGACTGCCTCGATGTCTTCGGCGCTCACGCCACAGGACTCGAAGTGATGACGCCATCCGTTCACGACGTCAATGACTCGCATGACCTCCTGCGCCGCGTCCGGTGCTGCCAGGCCGAAATCCCGGCAACGCGACATTGCGTTGGAAAGCGTCGAGTTCTGGCCATCGTCGCCGCATGCGAACTCTTGGTATCCGTGGGCGCCCGCCGACGGCAGGACGTCGTAGGCTGGTGACAGGCGATATCGGCCGTGCCGGCCAGGATCTTCGGAAAGGAGCGCGTGGTTCTTTTCGTGGTCGTCCGTGTTGTCCATCAGGATGTTGAAGACCATCCGGCGAAACAGCTCTCTCGCGTCCTTGCCATTGGCATCGTCGACCTCGACGCCAGCTCGCCGTAGCAGCCTTGCAAGAGCCGGATAGGATAACTCTGGCTCTTGTCCCCGGGCCGTGACCGCCCGAAGAGCCGTGCCGGCAGAGATGCTGTGGATGCGTCGTTGACCGACGCGGTCGAAGCGGCGAATCGCCAACGCGTTGCTTTTCACCAGCTTGATGACCTGCGTTTCGGCTGCTCGGATGTCTGCCTTCTTCGACAGCGTCATCGTCGCATGCTCGATGAGCTGGGAATCAAGCGGATCACCCTTGCGGTGGAACTTGATGACCCATTCGTCACCGGCGATTTCGATCAGCGCCTTGGGTTGGGCGCCGCCGAGCGTCCCGCCTGCGGTCAAGACCCGCTGCTCGATGGCGGAGATGGGAGCTGAGTCCTCGACCTTGGCCACGACCTCGCTGACTTCCTGGGCTTGCTCACGGCGCGGGAGCGGCCCGCCCTGGCGGGGAGCGTACTCCGTTGCAGACGTGGAGACACCGAGCGCGCCGAAACGGTCATCGCCAGCGTAGTAGAGGTACTCCATGAGCGACAGGCGCCCTGGCTTGTCGAGGTAGCGGATGACCCGCTCGCCCCATCGATCCGGGCGCGCGTCGTCGACAGCGCCTACCGCGCGCGGGGAGTCTGCCGATAGCCTGCCCTGAGGCAGGTACTCGACGTCAACCAGCGGAAGGTCCTCGCTGAGGGCGAAGCCGCTCTCCAGCCACTCCTTCCCGTATTGGAGCGAGACACCCCGGCCGGATTCGACCAGGCGCAGCCGCCCGATACAGCGCGGTGCGGCTGGATCGGCCTTGTACCAGACGTACAGCTCATCGAGCCTCATTGTCGAAGCTCCCGAGCCTTCAAGGAGGCGGCTTTCAGCCGAGCCTCTTCAGAGGCCCTGGCGCGCTCCCTGCCGAGTTCCATCGCCTCACGGACGTTGAGCTCCAACGCGCCGACGTCCTTTTCCGGAGAAGCGAGATCGGCGAGCCCACCGTCGCGCCCGATGAGCCACAGGGCCGTGGCGACGATGCCGATGCCGATTCCCGGGTCGCCTGCTTCGAGCCTCTGGAGCGTCGATATCGTGACGCCCATACGACGAGCCCACGTCTTGAGCGACTCCTTGCGCCGAAGTCGAGCCACCGCGAGATCCGCCCCGAACTTTTCGAGCGCTTGGATCGTTGCAGGAGGCATCTGCTGAAGAGCACGAGAGATCTTTGGCATACCGATAGATTATCACGAAGTGTGGTGTATCGTATATATCTATGAGTACGTTGGGGTGGGACGCACAGAGTGGTTGAGCAGCAGATGCTGCCCTGTGCCCAGCGTAGCCACACCCCGCTTCACTCCACCTGATCCACACTCCCCACCGCCTTCGGAAACGTCACGATCCCCCAAGGCAGCTGGTTGTCCGCGATGCGCTTGACCGGCTCCAGGCTCCGGGCGTCGATCACGACGATCTCGTTGGAGCGGCCGCAGGCGACGAGGATGTTGCGGTCGTCCGGGGTGAACGTGAAATGCCAGCAGCGTGCGCCGGTGGGCACCTCCTTGAGCTTGGCGAAGCTGTCGGCGTCGAACACCTCGAGGGTCCTGCTCTTGGCGGCGGCGACGAAGAGCCGCTTGCCGGCGCGGTCGAAGGCGACGCCGTATGGAGATTCGCCGGTCTTGATCGACCGCATGACGTGCCCGGCGTCGTCGATGACGACGAACGCGTTGCTGAACTCGAGCGTCACCACGTAGCGCTTGCCGTCCGGCGACCGCTTGATGCCGCGCGGCCGCGTGCCCCACGGCTTCAGGTCGATCTTTCGCAGCAGCTTGCCGGTGGCGATCTCGTGCACCGACACGTTGTCGTCGGCCTCGTTGGCGACCAGCAGCCGCCGGCCGTCGGCCGAGAACTCGATGCCCTCGGTCTCGAGGCCGCCGGTGATCGAGCGGACGAGCTTGCCGGCGTCGAGGTCGATGACCGCGATGTGCGCGGGCTCGCGCCTGTCGTCGTCGTCCGGCGCGGCGGACGCCGGGGCCCCGGGTGGCGCGCCGGTGGACGACGGCTCGCAGGTCACGAACGCGAGATGGCCGAGCACCCGGACGAATTCGGGGTTGTCGCCGACGGCCACGTGGCGCAGCAGCTGGCCGCTGGCGCGGTCGATCACGGCGATGCGCCCGCCCTCGCGGTTGGCCACGACCAGCAGCTTGCCGTCGGCCGTGACGCCGATGCCGCGCGGCTCCTTGCCCTGCGCGCTCACCGACGCCGTCATGGTCAGGGTGGCCAGGTCGATCACGGCGATGTCGCCGTTCTGGTTGCTGACATAGGCCACGGGCGGCGCGGCGTCGGCCTGCGCGCAGGCCCAGGCCATCAGGCCGCTCGCGACCGCGGCCCGGATCCCGGGTCGCGGCATCGTCTTCGATCCCATTGCCATCTCCTCGCGCAAACGCCAGGACGCCGGGCTTGATCGCCTGGCCGTCAACCCGGCCTGTGATCCTTGACCGCCTCGAACAGCGCCCCGAGGTGCCGCTCGTAGTGCTTCCAGCGCGCCACCGAGGTCCTGTAGATCGGCCGGCGCACCTGCGCCACGCTGGCGGTGCGCACCACGCGGCGGTTGTCGTGGAAGCCGAGGCAGCGATCGTCCCAGGGCGCGCCCAGGTACTCGACGAGGCGGCGTGCCTGGTTCTCGAAGTCCGACACCATGGTCTCGTAGGGCACGTCCAGGATGCGGCCGGGCGGCAGCGCGGCGCGCCAATGCCGCATGATCTGGTGGTAGCTGACCCAGTAGCGCCCCACCGCGCCCAGGTCGTAGGTGTAGCCCAGGTTGTCGCCGGCGAACAGGCGCGAGAAGCACGAGAAGCACGAGTCCATCGGGTCGCGCATCGAATGCACGATGCGGGCGCCGGGCAGCATCAGGTGGATCAGCCCGAGGTGCATGAAGTTGTCGGGCAGCTTGTCCACCACATGGGTGGCGTCCGGCGCCAGCGCGCGCAGGCGCTCGATGTAGCGGCGGCCCAGCGCGACCAGGGCCTCGTCCGGCCATGCCGCCAGCGATTCCGGGAAACGGAAATCAGTGCCGGCCGCCTCGTCGCACGCCGACTGCAGCGTCTCGCCGAGCCAGGTGATCTCGCCGGCGCCGTGCACGCGCGGCAGCGTGGCCAGCACCTGTTCCAGCAGCGAGGTGCCCGAGCGCGGCATGCCCACGATGAACACGGGCGTCGGGCCGTCGGCGGACGGCGCCACGGGCCGTGCCAGCCGCTCGCGCGGGAACGTCGCGACGATGCGGCGCTGCAAGGCCAGATGCGCGGCCTCGTCCCAGGCCGTGACCGCGTGCTTGGCGCGGTTGCCCGCGGCGTAGGCGGCGAACGACTCGTCGTGGCGGCCGACGTCTTCCAGCATCTTGCCCAGCGTGAACCAGTAGCGCACCCGACCCTCTTCGGGAAGGGCCGGCAGGCGGTCCTGCTGCGACAGCAACTGCTCGATCTGCGGATCGCCGGGCCGGTAGGTCTTGAACTGCGCCAGGTTGCAGTGCGCCTCGACCTGCGTCGGGCGCAGCTCGAGGACGCGTTCGAACGCGGCGCGCGCCTCGTCGACGAAGCCTTGCGTGCGCAGGCAACTGCCGAGATTGTTCAGCGCCTCCACGTAGTCGGGACGATGCTCGAGCGCCCGGCGGTATTCGGCGATGGCGCGCTCGGCCTCGCCGCGTTCCTGCAGCAGCACGCCGAGGTTGAAATGGGCGACGGCGAACCCGGGCCGGAGCTCGATGGCGCGCACGAGATGCGCCTCGGCCTCGAACAGGCGCCCGAGGCGGCGCAGGCAGTTGCCGAGGTTGGCGTGGGCGTCCGCCAGGCCGGGATCCGCGGCCAGCGCGGCGCGATAGGTCTTCTCGGCATCGGCGTGGCGTCGCAGGGCCTCCTGCGCCACGCCCAGCGCGTTGCGCAGCGTCGCGTCGCCGGGCATCGCCGTCACCGCTTGCTGCAGCGGGCCCTCGGCCTCGGCGTGCCGGTGCATCGCCACCAGCAGCAATCCCAGGTTGGCCTGCGCGGCGGCGAATCCGGGCCGCAGCGCCACCGCCTGGCGGAACCACCCGACGGCCTCGTCGCCGGCGCCCCGCCCCGCCGCGGCGATGCCTTGCTGGAGGAGTCGCGCGGGCTCGTCGGCGGTGTCGGCTGGGGACGATGTCATCGCCGCAGTTTGCCATCGCGCCCGGGCGTGGACGCCGGCCGGTCTACCGCGTTCCGGGTAGCAAGCTGAGGGCTGGCTGACCCGATGGGCCCTTCAGCGCACCACCAGCGTCTGGATCGCGTGCGCGGGGATAGCCACGCCCGCCTCGTCCTTGCCGAGGAACAAGCGGTAGTCCACCGGCTTGTCCGTGGCGTTCATCACCACCGTGGCCACCGAGCCGTCGGGATTCGCGAACGCGGTGGTCTGCAGGTCGCTGCGGCTGCTGGCGGCCGAGACGCGGTGCGCGCCGGGGCGGATGAACTTCGAGAAGTGGCCCAGGTACCAGAAGGCGGGCGTGAAGGTGAGCTCGCCCGTGCGCGTGTCCGCGTGCACGGGCGCGAAGCAGAAGTTGCCGGCGTGGTTGGGGCCGCCCTTCTCGTCCAGCAGGATGTTCCAGTCCGTCCAGCCCTCGGCGCCGTTGTTGAAGTCGTTGATCAGTGCGGCGCCGTAGCGCTCGGCGTTGGCGAACGACTGCAGCCGCGCGGGGTCGAAGCCCTCCACGGTGGCCTCGGTCAGCAGCAGGTGCTTGCCGGGATACGCCTGGTGCACCACGCCCACGTTGGCGAACATCGGCGCGCCGCCGGCCCAGGTCTCGTACCAGTGGAAGCCCATGCCCCAGGCATAGCGCGACGCGTCGGGGTCGTCGAAGATGACGTGCGCCCGCTGCGTCATCAGGTCGCGGTTGTGGTCCCAGACGATGATCCTGCGGTCGCCCAGGCCGGCGCGCGCCATCACCGGGCCCAGGTGGTTCTTGAGGAAGTCGCGCTCGTCCTCGGCGCTGAAGATCATCGACTCCCAGCGCTGCCTGGCCATCGGCTCGTTCTGCACCGTGACGCCCCAGACGGGAATGCCTTCCTGCTCGTACGCGCGGATGAAGCGCGTGAAGTAGGCCGCCCAGGCGTCGGCGAACTCGGGCTTGAGCGTGCCGCCCTGCAGCATGCTGGCGTTGCTCTTCATGAACGCGGGCGCGCTCCACGGGCTCGCGAACAGCGTGAGGTGGCCGCCGGCCGCGGCGATCGCGCGCCTGATCAGCGGGATGCGGAACTCGCGGTCGTGCGCCACCGAGAAGGTGGCCAGGGTCGCGTCGCCTTCCGCGACGTAGGTGTAGCTGGCGCTGCTGAAGTCGGAACTGTGGATCGTGGTGCGGGCCAGCGTGTAGCCGATGCCGTCCTTCGGATCGTAGTAGGCGCGCAGCAGGCGCTCCTGTTCCTTGGGCGACAGCCTGGCGAACACCTCGGCGCTGGCGTCGGTGATCGCGCCGCCGATGCCCAGCAGCGTCTGGAAGGTCTTGCCCGGATCGACGAAGACGGAGATATCGCCCTCCGGCGGCTGCCGGCCGTGCACGAACGGCGCGCTGGCGGTCAGCGCGAGGCGGTCGGCGCTGCCGGACGCGGTGGTGTGGATCTCCAGCGTGGCGCCGGTGGCGGGCGCCTGGGCCAGGCCGATCGCGGCGGCGACGGCGGCGGGAAGGACGGGGTTCATGGCGCCCATGTTACCGTCGTTTTGAAAGCGATTTCATACTCCGTCGCCGACAAAGTTCTCGAAAGATCGTAAGGATCCGCGGCACCGCGCGACAGACGGAAGTGCCACACTTCGGCGCGCTTCAAACCACTCAAGGAGTACCTCATGGACAAGCAAGTCTTCATCCGTTCCGCCCTCGCCTCCGTCCTCGCGCTCGGCGCCATCACCGCAGCCCACTCGGCCCCGGTCGCCGCCGATCCGTCCAAGGAAAAGTGCTTCGGCATCGCCAAGGCCGGCGCCAACGACTGCGCCAGCGCCACCGGCTCGCACTCGTGCGCCGGCACCGCCACCAAGGACAACGACAAGGGCGACTGGAAGTACGTCGACAAGGGCACCTGCGACAAGATGGGCGGCACCACGATGGCGCCGAAGAAGTAATCTCCAGGCGCCGCAAGACGAAGGCCGGAACGATGACCGCCGCGACTCCACCTCTCCAAGGCACCGGCATCGGCCTTCGCCAACCGCACTACCGCGAGGTCTTCGAGCGACGGCCGGAGCTGGCCTTCCTCGAAGTCCACAGCGAGAACTTCTTCCTCGAGGGCGGCGCCTCGATGCACGCGCTGGAGCGCGCGCGCGCCGCGTACCCGATCAGCCTGCACGGCGTCGGCCTGTCGCTCGGCTCGGCCGACCGGCTGGCCGACGAGCACCTGGCCAAGCTGAAGCGCCTGGTCGACCGCGTGGAGCCGGCGCTCGTCTCCGAGCACCTCAGCTGGGGCGCGATCGGCGGCGTGCACCTCAACGACCTGCTGCCCCTGCCCCACACCGGCGAGACGCTGGCGCTGCTGGCCGATCGCATCGACCACG
>FTIR01452730.1_pt1 | contig 89193 bp, 90 predicted proteins | sample 1658041 | NCBI WGS metagenome assembly FTIR01 (sample SAMEA3914793, study PRJEB12502) | metagenome | biome: forest; material: soil | place: Canada | collected 2011-07-03 | depth 0.3 m | reverse complement strand
CTCGAATCGACGAGCATCCACCTGATCCAGCGCGGCATCATCCGCCTGCTACAGCTCTTCCCCAACGAAGGAATTCGGCAGGTCGACATCGAAGAGTACAACCGCAAGACCAACGCGGAGATGGAGCACATCCGTGACTTCATCATCCTGCACTACAAGGTCACCAACCGCACCGACAGCGAGTTCTGGAACTACTGCCGCACGATGACCGTGCCGGCGAGCCTGCAGCACCGCATCGACCTCTTCCGCGAATCCGCCCGCGTCTTCCGCATCCCGAACGAACTCTTCGCCGAGAACTCGTGGATCCAGGTGATGCTGGGCCAGGGCATCCAGCCCACGCAACACCATCACATCGCCAACCTGATGGGCGACTCCGAGCTCAACGGATTCCTCGAAGAGATCCGCGGCCGCGTGGAACGCACGGTGGCCCAGTTGCCGCCGCACGCCGACTACGTGGCACGCTACTGCGACCGCCTCGGCCAGCCCGCCAAGGCGATGCCGGCAGCGGCCTGATCGCGGCCGCGCCGCGAGCCGCCGCCCGTTCTCTGGCGGAAAATCCTCTGCTATAGTTGAGAGTTGATGGGGGCGTAGCTCAGCTGGGAGAGCGTCGCGTTCGCAATGCGAAGGTCAGGAGTTCGATCCTCCTCGTCTCCACCAATCAATTCAAGGGCTTAGCTTCGGCTAGGCCCTTTGTCTTTGGGCACGGATGGGCACGGTGCCCATCCGTGCCCAAAGCGTAGAAACCGACCTTCGCACTCGCGGGGCCGCGGCGCACTTTTGGGCACGGCGACCGCCAGCGCACTCTGGCTCGCGAAACGGAGGCCGCTTCGCAGCGATGAACCGTCCAAACGCTCACGACAGTGGTTTACTCGCAGCCTCCGGCGCACTGAACGCGCACCTGGAAAGTGGGCGTTGCGCCGGGCTCGTAGAACTCGAAGGCGAAGGTGGGGCAAACTCTCAAGCCGGCGACCGGCGGCGCGGACATCCCACCTTACGCACGGGAAGCCTGCCTGCGGGCAGGTACATCGTGCGGCGAAGGCTGCGTCGATTGAGCCGCGCAAGCCAACGGGAGGAACTTCGTTGAGGCGAATTGAGAGCACGGCCGTACCGGGAGAGACGCGTCGGATGCTGCGCGAGCGGCTACCGAGATTTCTGCCAACGAATTCAGTGCCGATTGGCCAACTGCCGGGCGCAGCAAGGCCGGCGTTATCTGACATGGAAATCGTCGAACTCCTTGCGAACATGGAGTTTGTTGCTGGCGACGACGTTGTGCGCGCACGTGCGCTCTACGAGCAAGCGCGCCAAGCCCAACTCGCATCCGAAGCCGTCGCTTCGGACAAACTTGACGCCAGCGAGCCAGCCGCCGCGCAGGAGGGTGCTGACGATGCAACTGGTACTACTTCCACAGCGCGGGAGCTCCCCGAAGTAGAACCCGTCGGCACGGCGGCTCTCACCACCGCTGCGCACGACGCCGGCGAACCTGCCGCACCTCCAACCGTCTCCTTCCAAATCATTGCGGCAACGCCTGAACTTGGTGGCCTGTCCCCGGCGCCTTCGTTCGATGAGCTCGTGGAACGAGGCTGGATTCGCACATCTTGGGGTCGCTTCTGGGTGCCGCAAGACTTCGTGATGACCATCCTGCGCCACCGAGACGGCGAGGCGCCTGCCTTCAGGGCATTGATCGAACTTCGAACCCAGGACGAATTTCGAGTGAGGGAAGGCTTCGCGCCAAGCGGAATCCTTCGTGACATTGCCGACGGCATCGCCACGGGCCAGCATCGGCCGGGCGAGGTCGCCTGCATATCGCGAGCCTGGATAGCCGCCAGGCTCTGGGAAGCCCCGCCATCTGAAGGGAGCGTCGAAGACCCCATGCAACGCATGAGTCAGTGGGTCGACAGATGGTCTGTCTTGAACTGTCCTCACTTTGCGCTGAGTGCGCTGCTCGAGCCAGCGTCAGTCGATGCGTTTGTGGACACCGCGTTCGGCATTCTGACCGCGGACGATGCCACACCTCTGTGGAATGAGTTCCGACAAGCTGCGCAAGCCCCAACCGCCCTCCTCTATCCGCACCGGGCGGCGAACATCGACAGCATCGTTCCCCCGCTGCCCGCGACGACCATCGACCGCATTCAATGGATTTCAAAGGGTGTTGCTGAGGTCGCGTTTCACGACTTTCTGGAGACGAAGGCCTCGACACTTCTGTCAGCTCTCATCAACGAAGTTCAAGAGAGCCTGCTCGATCCACGACGCCTCGTGCCTCGGCTGATGGAGACCATAGTCGAACACCCCGTTTACCTCCATCACTTCGTGCTGCGCGCATTGCAGGCTCCCGTTCTTCTCGCAGACATGTTGATGGCATCCGCCACCTGTCCCCTTGCATGCAGTCTCATTGCAAATTGGGATTTCCGGGACGGCGGCTGGAACCGCGAGTTCCAGGCGCGCGCGAACCACACTACCGAACTGCTCGCGTTCGAAGACGCCGTCGCCCTCTTGGGATTCCATTTGGACGCGGGGCTGGTGAGCGCAGATGAACTCGCGGCGCTGTACCTGCACATCTACCAGCTCGCTTCCGACCCTCGGCAGTCGCCTCGCCGCTATGCGATGCTGTCATTGCTGCGTGAGGAAATCGTCGGAGCATCGTCAGGTGTTCAAGACTCCGTCGTGGCGACCTTGCTGGCTCGTGCAGTTGCAGACAACCAGCCTATCGCTGCGTATTGCGCCTCGCTCGACCTCGTTTCAGAAGGCGATTCTGTAGATCGAATCGACCCCACAGCCATGGTCGCGATGTACCTAGACATCTTGCTTCCTCGAGGCGAACGCTCAGGTTTCCGCCAGTTGGAGCTGAGAGATGCATGTACGCTGGTCGAGCTCGCGTTCAGGTGCGACGATGCCACTCGCCGCCACTTCCTTGCTGCCGTCGACGTGCCCACTTGGCTTCAATCTGGGCCGTCTTCACCGGAAGATCCGGACTACTACACCTTTAGCGAGCTCCTCGGTCGCCGAGTTCGGCTGCACATACGCGTGCTGTCGCGGGCCATCGCTGGATGGCCGACCGACGTCCCGGACTCGCTGGTAGCTGCACTCGCTCAAGCCGTGCATGCAGGAGCAACAGCCCGAGCAGACCGAGGGAGGGTCGATGCGTTTGCGCTTGGCTTGGGCCACCACGGAGCGGCCTTTCAGGAGCGTCCCATCGCGCTCGACTTGGCTGCCGCGCTTCGCCGGTTGGAGGGAAGCAGGCTCCAGCAGTTGGTGACTGAGCTCTGCCAAGTCGAAGAGCCCGTCGTCCTTGCTGGCATCATCGCCAACACGCCGCCGGCTGCCCATGACCAAATCAAAGCCCACCTACTTACGCTGACCCCACAAAACTCCTCGAAGGCTTTCACGCTGACGGCGCTGCAAGCCAGAGTCGAAGCGCTGCTCAATGCCGAACTGCCCGACATCGCAGAAGTGTTCGTCGCTGCTGAACGCCAAGCGGCACCAGGGCGAGCAGTGCCACACCGCGCCATATCCGCGCTTCGGGCAACCGTGCGCGCTCTGTTCATGCGAGAGGACTGGGCCGGCATCACGTCATTCACGCTCCCCGAATCGATAAGCGAGCACGAAAAGCGGGATGCCAACGACGTGGTTCTTTTCTACCGCGCACTCTCGGAGCTCAAGAAAACTGGCGGTGACCCAACGGCCGCAGAAGCCATGTTCCTGGGACTGACCCAGCGCCACCGCGGCATCACGGCGTACCACATCAATCTCTTCGCCTGCCGAGTGCATCGGCTCCTAGGCGCAGATACTCTCGGCCTACTCTCCCGGGGCGCGCTGTCGGAAGCGAAGCGCTATCTCGTCGAGGCTCGAAGAGACGTGCGGCCGCTCGTTCAGCATTCGCCTCCAGACATCAAAGCATTGGACAGTAACCGCGCCATGCTTCTGCTGGCTGCGGGCCAGCCACAGGAGTGCCTGCAAGTGCTCCTGCAACTGAGAGAAGCCAGCATCGATGCTCGCACGGAAGGTTTTAGGGCCCTGGCGCTGGCACGCATAGGTAGCAAACGAGAAGCGTTTGCGCTGCTCTACGAAACGGAAAAACTCTTCGGGCGCTCTGATTTCCTCTCAGCCATACGAGCAAACATCGACGGACACCGACCTTTCGCTACATCGCTCAGCCTGGCGGTCGACGACGACCCGGTACTGGGGATTCGCCAAGCGTTCGAGGCCTTTCGGAGGCTCGACCACGTCGAACAAGCCGAGGTTCTGCAGTCCCGCGGCCGGCTCGACCTCTTCCTGCTCGAAGAAGTGCGTGGGGCATGCGCGAGCGTCGTTGCCCTGGCGCCAATGATGCGAGAGCTGGGCATGGTCCGAAATGAGAACGACATATCTTCGGTGTTGAAGCAACTCCTGCGCTCGCGACTGCTGCTTCCCCAATGGACGGTAGAAGACCAGCCCCTTGGTGGCTATTCGAAGGTGGGCAACCCTGGGAGCAAAGACTTTGCCATCAGCAAAGGTACCGCCGAACTCGCAATCCTCGAAGCGCTCATCGTCGACAGTCTCGACCGCGGCAATCTCACCTCGCACTTCACCAAGCTGCTGGGATATGGCACCTGCCGGTTCTTCTTCCACATCACGTATGCACGCCGAGCAAACTGTGCCCACATCCTGGCGCATCTGAAGACCGCCTGCACTTCGCCGTCGCCTGGTATCAGCTACGTACGCACTGAAGACCTGCCCGACTTCGACTCAATGCCGGTTGGCTTCAAGGCCTACTTCAACATCGACTCGCGCAACATCATCGTTGTATTCTTGGCGTTGGAGATAGGCCAACCAATTCAACGGGCAGCGGCTGCGGCGCAGTAGCGCACCAGGCTCGTTCAGCAGGCCGGGCTAGCCGGCAGTCCTCCCGATGAGTCGTTCACGCAGCCTGGAACCAATGCGTTGCTCGAAGGCCGTGCTCGGCTGGTCAAACCCGGCACGAATAGGCGGAGGCTCTGTGCTCAGCGCGCCCATCGCGCTGCACGGTCGCTCGCTCCGGTGCTGCCAGAGGCGTGACTCGCCCGAGCCGAACCACTAGCGCGACTTCGACCTTTCTTTGCTTGGCGCCGTCTTGCGTTTGGGAACATCGGCGAGCGTTGGTTCGATTTCGTCGGGAACGGTGTCCTCGACGAACGACATCAGATCGCCAACGTCACAACTGAAGAACCTGCACAGCTTCTCCACTGTGTCAGTTGACGTGCTGTACCCACGAACGTTCTGCATACGCGACAGCGTCATCCGATTGATCCCCGTAGCCTCAGAAAGCTCGATCGCGGTCAGCCGCTTGCCAGTCTTGAACTGGAAATCGGCCATGAGCTCGGATAGGCGAAAGCGAATCACATAAATCAAAAGCAACAAATATGTTGCATTTGCTCCGTAAGATGCTACTATGCGACTCAGCTGAAACATATATGTTGCATCTGAGCCATGGATCAATCTTCTGAGACACAGAGGTTAGCACGATGGAAAGCACATACCTGACGACCGACGAACTGGCGGCACGCATTCGCTACACGCCTACAACCATCCGCAATCAATTGAAGGACAGCGTCCTGATCGAGGGGACGCACTACTTCCGCCCGTTCGGTGGTCGCAAGATTCTCTACGTCTGGGAAACGATCGAGCGGGACATGTACGTCACGTCGCCCGACAACCTGTCGATGCCGGTAGCGGGCTGAGGTTGCCATGGCAAGCCTTCGACAACGTGCCGACACTGGCCAACTGTTCTTCGATTTTCGATGGGACGGCAAGCGCTATCGGTCGCAGACGGATCTTGACGACACCGACGAAAACAGGAAGTCGCTTGAGCCTCAACTGCGGCGACTGAAGTCGGCGCTGAAGTCGAATACGTTCCGATTTGATGCGTTCTTTCCAGAGCTCGCGCCAAAGGAAACGAGATCGCCGGAGAGCGCTGCGGCGAGGACGCCGGTTGCTGTTGCAGCAACCGCGGCGACGTCGCCTGGAACCCCTTCCTTCCTGACCTTCGCCGAGCTCTGGTTTTCAGAGTTCAGGGTGGGCTGGCGCAAGACCTACATCACGACCGTCCGCGGCATCCTCGACAAATATCTCATCCCGACATTCGGAATCACGCACATCGGCGACGTCAGCCGCGCGCAGATCCTCGAGTTCCGCGCCGGCCTGTCGAAGCTCAAGGGCCGTCGGGAAGGCACGAAGCTCTCCCCTGCCCGCATCAACACCATCATGCTCATCGTGCGGCAGATCCTCACCGAGGCCGCCGATCGCTACGAGTTCACGATGCCGATGGGACGCCTGCGTCCGCTGAAGATTCCGAAGTCTGACGTCCAGCCGTTCACGCTCGAAGAGACCCAACTGCTGATCTCCAAGATCCGCGTCGACTACCGGGACTATCTCAAGGTGCGCTTCTACACCGGCCTGCGCTCTGGCGAGATCCACGGGCTCAAGTGGAAGTACGTCGATTTCGAGCGCCGGCTGATCCTGGTGCGAGAAGCCTTCGTTGGCGGCGAGGACGAGTACACCAAGACGGACAGTTCGCAGCGCGACATCCCGATTAGCCAGGTCGTGTTCGACGCCCTGAAGCGGCAGCACACGGCCACCAGCAAGCTGGGCGAGTATGTGTTCTGCAACCGCAAGGGCGAACCGATCGACACCAACAACTTCACGAAGCGCGTCTGGTACCCGCTGCTTCGCCATCTGGGATTGGCGCTTCGTCGGCCCTACCAGACGCGTCATACCGCGGCGACCCTTTGGCTCGCCTGTGGTGAAGCGCCCGAGTGGATCGCTATGGTTCTTGGCCACGCCAGTACTGAGATGCTCTTCCGTACGTACTCGCGCTTCGTCCCCAATCTCACTCGTCGCGACGGATCGGCATTCGACCGCCTGCTGACGAATGCCTTCACCGACAGCACCGCCGGGCGCGACGGCGAGGCCAAGGCCGAATCCGGAGCCAAGTCGGCCGCAGACGGCGACAGCGCCCACCCGCCGGCCCAGCCGCCGCCGTTGCGGCGAGCGATGCCAGTCGCACTGGCCTGAACCTGATTGAGTTCGTCGCGATGCGGCCGTAAGGCTCGCAGGGATCAACACGTCTTCGCACCGTCGACGAACTCGCCCTCGAAGAAATCTCGATTCGCACAGGTCACGCCTGCATGCAAAGGCCCCTGTTCGTCCAAACGGAATGTGAAGTAGCCTATGACTCTCATCTATCGGCCTCAGTCGGCCACCGTTCACCTGCTCCTCATCACCCTGACCAAGGGAACCTCGCGCGCCGATCAGTCACGGTTCTACAAACGGATGCGCCAGGCGATGTGGCGCAGCCAAATCATCATGACCTCGAGTGACGGCTTGTGCATGAATCTGGGCTTCTCCGGCGCTGACCCGAAGCGGGAGCGCGAGACGATCATGTGTTGGCTCATCAATCAGCCGCTGGTGCGGGAAGTCATCCTCGATCCGCCGCGGTCTCTCAAAGAGACGCTGGACGACCAAGCGTCGGTCTATCTAGGACTGAGGGCGCAGTTCGATCATGCGAGGGCTCTCATCGGACAGGAGCTGTACCGCCGCCTTGTCACGGGCGTGGTTGTGCAGGCGATCAATCGCCGTCGCTACGCGGAGGGAGCCTGAGATGCAGCGACTCCTCTCTATCAGCGGCGACATCGGCTGCTCCCACGGCCGACAGCATGTCAGTCCCGGGCCCGCAACCTCAAGATTGACGTCGCGTGAGCGCGTTCGTTCGCTACCCATCTTGGTCGAACGGCAGGACGGATGGCCTCTCGACTGGATCGACGTCGTTCACATTGGCACGCGCCGACCGAGGCGCCTGAATGCCTGCGCACGAGACGACATCGAGAAGAACGGGCGATGAAAAGCACGTCCGAACTGGTTCGACTGGTCGCCTCGGAACACCCGGTAGACGCCCACGAGCGGGATAGGCGCAGCTCCTGGCGCCTGCCCGTTCACAAGGCTTGCTGCAAGCCGGGCCAGCCGCCGCCCTCGCGCACGACACACCAGCGAAAGCTGGCGTGACCTCCCCTGACTCCTTCGCGATGCGGCCCTCGCGTGCCGCAGGAGATCAATCGTCCCTACGAGAACGTGAATTCCTCGGGACACGGAGATTTCCCCAGCGCATACGCAGGCCCCGCCCGCAGGTCGGAGCACCGCAGTACCCCAACCAAACAGGATTCAAGATGAACACCATCAAGCCCATCAATGTTTCGCCGGTTCTCCACGTCTTCACCGTCAAGGTCGCACCGCAGATGTGCCGCTCCGAGCGGCAGCGCTTCTTCCGCCGGATGCAGCGTGACATGGGCCGCGCGGGCCTGATCATGAACCACTCCGGAGGCTTCTGCCTGGCGGTCAAGGAGCGAGACGTCAACTGGCGCACCGATCGGCACCTCTTCGTGGATTGGTTGATCGACCAGCCCCAATCACGAGAGCTCGTGGTCGCTGCGCCGGCGTCCCTGCGCCGGCTTCTCGAAGGCGAATACAACCTCGAGGTCGATCTCGTCCGCTTGAACCTCGCCGAGGAAGCTGTGTCGCGGTGGCTGATCACGAAGGTACTGACCGGCCTCATGACTCGCGCCATCCATCGGCTTCAAATCGATCAGGAGGTCTGACATGCACCGCGGCATCCACCCCTCCACCCGTCACGCGTGCCGTCGCCACTCTCCTGGGCATCCCGCTCCGCGCGATCTCGATCACGAGTCAATCGGCCCGGCCCCCATCGGCGACTACCTGCCCAAGCTGCGCCTGCGTGTGCGCACGATCCCGACGCTCGTCTGGCGCGACGGTGCCTGGCACGTGGAGTGGATCGTCCTGAGCTATCCAGAGCTCATCCATGCGGCGCCCCGTCGTCTCTCGAGTCCGCCGACGGATGCAGGGAGGCTCGCATGACCCGCGGCACGCCCGGCAACGCTGTGCGGCCAAGAGCCGTGCGGGAGAAGTCCGTGCGCGCCGTCGTGCATGACTCGCCGTGCTTCGTCTACTTGGCCGTGCACAGCGCTGGCCAGCGCTTCAAGATCGGACTCTCGAACGATCCACTCCGGCGCTTCGCAGCGTTGCCCGAGGCCCAGGACATCGACCTAGAGACAACTGTCGCGCGTCGCATGCCGACCCGAGAGCGGGCCTCGCAGGTCGAGCGGTCGCTGCACCGGGCACTGGCGCCGTTCAGTCTGGAACTGGCTCACCAGGGGGATGGCTGCACGGAGTGGTTCCGGCTGGACGCCTTCGCGACGGCCGTGGCCATCGTCGACGCCATGCCCGACCCAACCGCGCCATCTCAAGCGCTCGGCCCCACGGTGAAGGGCGCCCGCAGAAAGGCCGTCCTGGTCGCGGCCGAACACAACGTCGCTCGAGCGATGGCTGCAACCGTGCTGTGGCGAGAGGCGCGCCGGACGGTCGGTTTGTCGATCATCGAGGCCCGCGGGCGGGTCAGTCTTCTCGTGAAGGACTTCAAGGCGACGGCCTCGACTGCCGGATCCGGGCTCCGGGCGCGCCTCCTCGGTCTGAAGGATGACTACGCCTTGCTGGCGGCTCGAACGCCACGAGGCGTGCAAGCATCACCCTCCCTGGTCCGGTTCATCACGTTCGACGGGCCGCAATCAAGTGACCTTCGCATTGATCTGCAGGACTGGGCCACCTTGCGGCGCCTGCCTGGGGGCGAGCGGGTCGTTCAGCGCCTGCGGGACGGCATCGAGCTCGTTCGCATCGAGTCGCGGTTCGCTGCCGACCGACGCAAGCCGTTGTCGGCCGAGGCGGTCGCAGCCGGCATCGGTCGACTGCTGGAGCACCGCGATGACGACCCTGGCGAAGCGCCATCCCTTTGGGGTTGACGCCGCCAAGCAACTCCGTCATCGAGCGCCGCGCGCGCATTCAAGCCAATCAGGAGGTGAGGCATGACATTTCGATTCGAGGAAGTGAGCTACCAGAAGACCAGTCGCACAGGTGACCACGCCTGGCACTGGCGATTCAAGGGTGTCTACGGCAAAGGGGTCTACGGCTCGATCGTGACCAACCCGCATGGCCAGGGCGTGTACCTGCTGGCGGAGGGGGACTACCCAGGCCTGTACCAGGACTGGGAGCAACGCCTGACGTGTCTGGTTCCCCCGGCCAACTTCAGCATCGGCCCCGACGTCACCGTCGATGAGGCCACGGACGCGCTCGCCGAGGTGCTGCTCAAGCTGGGCTGGGGCCCGCGAGTGCGCTGATCTCAGCAGGAACCAACCAGATGCGCATGCGCGGCCGCTCCTACACGATACGCGCCTCACGAGAAGGAAGAACATGGCCAAGAACAGACGAGTGAATCGCACCAGCCCCGACCGCATCCAAGTGCGACTGTGGCCGCGGCGAGGAATCAGTCGAACGGACGAAGACTGCCTGGCTGCGTGGCTGGACTTCTGGCGCAGCACTCAACTCTGGGAATGGGTCGGCGGACCGCTCGCCGGCGAAATGCAGAGCGACACCGAGTTCTCGATCGGAGACGTGGTCGACCAGCTCTGCGCCCATCACACCGAGTCGAGCCTGTCCCGCATCGATCTGTCATTTCCCTACGCGAATGGCCTGACGCCACAAGCCTGGCTTCGTGTCCGCTGTCGCGATCCGGTGGTCAGCATCCTGTGCGAGTTGTATCGGGATCGGCTCCTGAGCGCAGACGCCGTGGTCCAGGCACTCGGAGGGTTCGTGCGAGGGGCCGTCACCGAGAAAAGCGATTGATCCAGGCCGGGCGACCCTACTTGACGCGACCGCGCGACGACAACGCGCGCGAACGCGTTCGCGGCGGGTCGCTCTTCGCGGGCACTTCGAACAGCTCGGCCACGCTCACGCCGAGCGAATCGGCGAGTGCATGAATCGTCGTCAACGTGGGATTGCCAACCCCCGTTTCGATCCGACTCATGTACGTGCGAAAGATGCCGACCCGCTCAGCAAGCTCTTCCTGGGTGATCTCGCGTTCGGCGCGTAGCTCTTTGATTCGTGCGCCAAAGCGCTGGCATGGGTTAAGTCGCACGCGCTCATGCTCGGGTTTGTACACTAACTCATACACACACTTATTCGTACATTTCAACTCTCGGCGCGCTCACGCCGGTCAACGTTCAACGAAGCCGACGACATCGGCAGGAGGAAACATGAAGAAGGTCACCGCGATCGCGCTGCTTACCGCCAGCGCCTGGATCACGAATTCGTCTGCAGCGGAACTGCCCGACTGCAAGCTTGGTCAAGCTCCTCGGATCGACCAGGGTGGCATCACGCGACCTCATCCCAGCACGACACAGCTGCAACTGGATCCGTCGGCGCTCAAGAGCGGCCAGGAGGTCACATATGCACGTGACGAGCCGGTGCTAAACACTGACTACAAGCTTGTCAAGCTCGGGACAGTCCTGGTCGCCAATGGCGACTTCGTCTTGAAGTCCTCCTGGCTCACGAATCGAGACTTCAAGTTCAGCAAGGGGCAGACGATCACCATCACCCGTGAGCTGACGATGCCGGACGGCACGGCCTATCCCGTCTATTTCCCACTGCACGACAGGGGTCTATTCCTGACCCAGGACGGCGAGTTCTGCAACCAAGCCGTCATGGCAAACGGATTGAACTGGAACTTTGCGATGGGGCATCTGACCCGCGTGCCGGACGACGCGAAGCTGGAATGGCAGAACAGCGAGAGCGAGACCGCATCAGGTCGTCTCCGAGTGATCTACACAGGAGCGAGTTCCGGCGCCATGCACTTCCAGGAGGTGTGGGTCAAGGGCAGCCAAATCTTGTCGAGCACCGATCATCAGTTCGACCAGTTCGCCGACTCCCTCGAGATCGCCGGTCTGAAATTCCACGTGGCCGAGGCGAAGCCAGATTCGATCCGGATCTCGTACTCCTTTGGATCCAAGATCGACCTGGGGGCCAACGGAGCTCGCATGATCCCAGGCCTTCGTTGAGCGACTGACCTGGACGGGTATCTACGTTCGGTGCGCGCGGTCGCCAAGGACTGACGACTGGCGCGCTTCAACACACGAGGGGCTGACCATGATGGCTTGGATTCGCAACCGCTTCCGTGACGCAAAAACTGCTCATGCCACTGTCATGGCCATCGCAGGTAGCGTTGGGATGCTTTGCTGCTTGGGCGTCATCGTCATCGTTGTGCTCGCTCGCTAGCGCGAAACTGGCGGTTCGCCCGCCAACAGATTTGAGGCAACGCCATCCTCCGCGTCGTTAATCTGGCGCCTGCGCACGAGGAGAGCCGAACCGCCGTGCGCGATGGGTCAACCGGTTTGCAGCGGATTTCCTCCCGCCGAACACGCTCGACGACCACGTGAAGATCGGCGGCCGCTACTTCGGTATCGGCGATACCGACTACACGCTGGTTCCGTTTGGCGAAGGAACCGAACTGAAGATGACCGTCCGCTACTGCCTCAGCACTTCGTTCAAATGGTATGCAGGGCCGATTCTCGAGTGGCTCATTGATAACTTCGAGGACGTGATCCTCGGCTTCTACGCGCATCGCGCCGAGTCCGACGCTGCGCGAGCGGCAACGAGCCCAAGTTTGCGAGTCGAACACGCGCAATCGCATTCCTCCGAGGCCCAGCCCATGAGAACGGGCGTTTGGCGCATCGATGACAGCGGTGCGAACGCAGACGAAGGGAAGGTTGTCTGGTCGCCGTCCAAGTCGATCTGGCACACGGCAATGTATGCGATCGCGATCGTGTTCGACCCCCTCTACTTCAGGATGGGGATTCCTGACCCACGGTTCGTGCTGGCCCAACACCCCACGCGCGTCTCTAGGCCTCATGACGGTTTCAGGACACGCGCCGAAGAACGATGTCGTGTCCTTCGCGCCGGCTCACGAAGCCCGTCACCTTTCCGCTGCCCTCGCGTTGGAAAATGCGGCGAAGGCGGGGCATGCCGGGGACGAAGAATATGTCCCGAGCCTCCGCCTTCATGGGCGTCGCCGTACCGTCATTGACTGCGGCCATCAGATCCTCTCCCATGCGGGTGACACGCAAGACATATCCTGGACCGGCCTCATAGGTGCCCACGTAGTCCTCGAGAGCCTTGGAGCCCAGTTCGATGGAAGCGGGATCCTCGGCAAGCGCCAGTGTCTGGCTGGAGACCATGCGCCAAGCCGCGGCGTCGCGGTGCCAGACCTCCGTCGAAAGATAGGCGGCGTGCACCACATGCCCATGGAAGTCGACCGTCGCCAAGTCCTTGAACGACGTCACCGCGGTATCCGATCCAAACAGTTCGATGTGGAAGTCGACCTGCTTGAGCGTGTTGTTCAGTCCCGCCGGCCTGGGGCCCGCGCTCGCCAGGATATCGGCCTTGGTGGCGACGTCGCCGGACTCATTGATGAACACCACGCGGTCGTCGAGATAGCGCGCCAGAATGTCTCGATTGCCATTCGCCGAAGCATCGCTGAACTCCTGCGACTGTCTTTGGATCAATGCGCGAACCCCGGGTTCGTCCACGGACGCCGGCGGGGTCGCGGCCTGCGCGGAAATCGCGGCAAGCAGAACCAGCACGCCGCTTGATACTCTGTTCATGATGTTCCTTTGGGTCTGCATGAAATTGCGCGCAAGTGCAGAGCTTTTGCGAAGAACGGTGCTGCCATCTGGCACCGTCCATCCGCAACTCGTCGCATGAAAGCCAAGTCGGCCCATCGCGCACACTGGAAGAGCGACAGGCCGGACAGGCGGGCAGTCCAGGCATGCCCGCCGCAATGGAGCGGTGGCCTGGCCGAAAGGCTGGTCATCGGCGATAGCCACGATGGAATCGAAGCCGCTGCGTCCAAGGTTCTCATCCGGCAATGATGGTCAAATCGAACGCTCGCTGCACGAACCACAGCCCTGCGATGACGGCAATGAGAATCGAACCGGCGGCGAAGGCACCACGATAGCCACGAGTGCTCCGTGTAGACCAGGCGAACGGCAAGACAAGGGCGACGATGCACAATTGCCCAAGTTCGACGCCTACGTTGAAGCCGACAAGTGGGGCAACGAGCGCTCCTTTCGCCAGGCCGGCGTCCTTCAGTGCTGAGGCGAACCCGAAGCCGTGGACAAGGCCAAATGCGAAGGTGAGTTTCCAACGCGACTCGCTGATCACCGGCCAGACATTGTTCAACGCGGCAAGCACCACGCTCGCTGCGATGATGGACTCGACCCATCGGGATGGCGGGTTGACCACGTCAAGTACCGAGAGCGCCAGTGTCAGCGAATGGGCCACAGTGAAGGCAGTTACCACCTTCAACACGTTCGTCAGCGCAGCTCGAGGGTCGCGGGATGGAGCCCAGCGTTCGCGCGTGACGCCACTCCTCGGGTCGGTGAAGGGACTGCGGATCCACACCGCCGGGAGCAGCAGCGACAGCAGGAAAAGGATGTGGTCGTAGCCGATCAGGATATGGTGGACGCCCTCTCTCACGAACCCGAAGAACGACGAGTAGGGCGCATCGTCCGCGCTGGTGGCACCGCGGTCGTTGCGAGGAGGCTCGGACCTCGCCACAGGCACCGACTGATGCATGGCGGTCGAATCGGGCACCAAGCCAACGGCCGAACTGGCGGACGCGCCTGCCGAAAAAGGCTCCAACTTGAAGCGGCGCCACCCGCTGCCCGAGCTCAGCACGGCAAGTTGTCTAGCCGGCGCGGCCGAGTCCACGTGCGCGCGCATGACCTGAACGATTCCACGGTGCGTGGGATCGGTCCTTGCGAACAATTCGTACTCCACACTCAACTGCAGCACGGGCGCCGCACACTGCCAGTCAGTTCGCACCACAGCGTAGGTACCGTCGCTGTGCTGGGTGAGCGCTGGAGCGTTGCGCTCACCGACAGGCGCGGAGGAAGGCTCGGCTGCACACGGTGAGCCGTCTGCACTCAGGCGCACTTCGTTTCGAGCCAGTGCCGCGATATCGCTCCAACGCGTACGAACTTCCTGCCAGTTCAGCCGATCGTCGGCGTTGGTGTCCAGATCGAGATCTCGATCCAGGTCGCGAAGCGCAATGTCCATGCGCGCATGGACGACCGAACCGTCCACGCGCAACGTCACGTAGGCGTCGCTCGCCTTGTGGGCCTGAGCGAGCGGTGCGAACAGTAGCGAGGCGCCAGCGACGACACCCGCCAGGTATGCGCGCTTCATCGTCCGCTCCAATAAGGAGCCTGCAGCGCAGATGCCACCGGGGCAGCAGTGGCGGCCCCAGCACCAGCGTGCACCACGCCCTCAGCTGACGCGCCCTGATGCGGTGCCGCCGCCGCTCCGAACAGAGGCGGCAGGAACGGGGCAGCTGCCGGCCCGCCCACAGCCAGCCGAGCGTCTCGCCCGCCGGTATCGCGCAAGAACTGCCACAACGGCTCAGCCGCGTCGTCATGGTGGGCGGCGTGCGCCGCCTGTGCCAGCACGACTGCATCGGCGGGCTCATGCTGGATGCTCCAATTGGACTTGGCCAGCGCGAGTGCAGCGCGCGTGTCCCCCCGCAAGGCAAGCTCATAGCGCGACTGCTCCCGGCCATGACTCTTGTCGCCGCGCAGCAGCGCCGCGTCGTACCGGTCACCTAGCATCTTTGTCGCGTAACCGGTGAAGCCGCTCTTGATTCCGTAGAGTTCCTTGTAGGCAAGAGCCACTCGGAGCAGCACAGGATCGGCAGCCTCCTTGCCCTTGAGAAGCTCAACCACTTCGGCCGGACGATGTTGGTCGAGTAGCCAGTCTGCGTAAGCGCACTGGGTGTAGACGTCCGGGTTGGCTTTCAGTGCGACGGCAAAGAGCGGGCCGGCGCCCGGGTCACCGCGCCGTTGTGCGAGCTCGGCGCGCATCAGACTTAGCCAGCCAGGCGCGGGCTCGCCCATGACCGTCACAGCACTGCTCGGGTCTGGCGCGCCAGCGAGGCGGCCGAGCGTGGCCGCAGCCGTGTCCTGGTGGCCTTGAAGGCTGGAGAGCTCGGCAAGGCAGGCCTGGGCATTCAAGCGGACGCCTGAGCCCAGTCCCGCGAAATCTACGCCGGCCAAGCGTCGGCAACCCGCCTCAGCCTCAGCGAATTGACCAAGAACTTGATGCACCCCGCTGCGCGTCAGCTCAGCTTGGGCACGAACGGGCAGGGAGACACCGGATGGCATGGCCAACACCGCGTCCAACTCTTCAAGAGCCGCTTTGAACTCGTGCTGGCTTTGAAGAGTGGTCGCGCGAACCAAGCGCACTTCGGGCGGGGAATCGGATCGTGCCCACCATGGCGCCAGCGCTGCCTGCGCCACTCCCAACTCTCTGGGGTCTCCCCTCAGGCGGCCTCGTGCCAGTGCATCGTTCGCGGCACGGAGGGCGAGGGCCAATTCATGGGGGTGTTGCAGCAGTTGCATTCGCTGGGCGCGCTCAGCTGCGCGAGCGGCGCGGCGTTCAGCTGCGCTGCCTAAATGAGTCGGCAGGTGTTCGACGATGGCGTCGTCCTGCGCAGGAAATTGCAGGGCCGATTCCTCGGCCCCGAGAACGGGCGCCACCGCGCCGAACAACACGAACAGCGATAGCGCGATGCGCGCCGTGGTCTTCGCCGGAGCGGTGGCGTGGTTCATCACGGCGTCGCGATGGGATCTTCCGTTTCGCTGCTCGGAAGGCTCTGCACCAGGTCCAAGGTCAGCGGTTCAGCCGTGTCCGTCTGGGGCAGGTTGATCGCGAACATCTCGAACGAGGCATCCGTCGCCACAGCGGACACGGGCACCTGCGTGACCGCGGGCGGCGGAGGCGGCGGCGGGGGCGGCGGAGGCGGGTTGTCCCCGTTGCCGCCGCAAGCGGCCAGGAACAGGCTCGTGACCGTCGCCAGGCTCACCAGCGCGGAAGTCCTGGCGAAGGAGGACGCCCTTGCGGGCGGTGGACAAGTAGTCGTCGTCATGTCGTGGATTCCCTTCGATTACTTCGAGCCGTTGCCACGGGCAGCAGCAGCAGCGGTGGGCATCGCGATGGCGTCGGCGCGCGAACCCGTGCCCGGAATCGGCGTGTTCAGGTATGGGAAGCCCGGGAGGAACGGCTGAGCTGCCTGGTCGACGGTGTCGTTCAGGCCGAACACGCCAGCCCCCAACGGCACGGCGGACGGATTGCATGCAGCGCCAAGCGCGAGCTTGTCGGTCGTACCGTTGGCCACGCACAGACCGCCCATCGCGGCGACCAGCGTGATGTCGACGACGTCGTCCTTCGGGCGGCGACCGTTCGGGTAGCCCGCGTTGTCGGTTCCGCCGGCCAGGATGTTGCCGACGATGCCCAGGCGGTTCTGCTGGTCGAAGGGCACCGCGGGGAGCGCGGTGTTCAGGCGCAGCATCTCCGACGGCGTGACCATCGCCAGCTGGTTCACACCCTTGATACCGGTCAGGAATGTCGTGACCAGGTCATTGCGCGGGAAGTTCGTCGGCGAAATGCCCGGGGCCCCGAGGTAGGTCTCGGCAATCTTCGGGTACGACGGGTTGGTGACATAGCTGAGGAACTGCGCATCACCGCTCGGCTTGGAGCTGTTGAACAGGTCCTTGTCCTTCAGGCCGATCACCAGCTCGTTGACCAGCGGCATGCCCAGGCGCGAGACCTGCGTCCACGCACCACCGTTGCGGTCCGTGGTCTGGAAGCCGGCCTTGGGCGTCGGATCGAGAACGCGCGTCTGGCGCAGGGACGACGTCGTCCAGCCGCCAATGACCGGGTTCGAGGCCGTCGCACCCAGGCAGGTGGCCGGCACCTCAAGTTCGAGGGAGGTCACGTTCTTGTAGTAGAGCGAGCCGCGCGGCGTCGCGTTGTAGTCCGCAGCGTTGGTCACCACCGTCAGCGGCGCATCGAGCATGTCGAAGAAGACGCCCAGATCGATCGCGAACGGGTCCTGGCGCGCGCCGACGAACACCTTGCCCGGCGTCGGGCAGCCCGGAATGGTGATGGGGAAGACGTGCGCGGCCGCGTAGGTCGGGTAGTCGGCGATCGTCTTTTCGCCGATGTTGTCAACCGGCTTGGCGAAGGTCGCCGAGCCGGTCATTGCGTTGACGACAGGCTGTGCAGTGCCCTTGCGGCGGTCGCCGGTGACCAGCGTCAGCGTGTAGGTCTCGTTGACCTGCAGGTGCGGGTCGTTGGGCACGCTCACCGGGCCAGTCTGCATGGGGGCGATGTCCTGCGTCGCGCTGCCCACCGTCACGGTGCGCGGCGTGAAGTTGTTCTGGAAGCGGAACTGGAAGGTCAGGTGTTCCTTGGCGTCGCCGACGTTGTCGATGTGGATCTCGTACAGCGCGCTGGCGTCCATGGTGTGGTAGTTCGGGCCGTCGAAACCATCCTGCAGCGGCTGGTAGTTGGCCACCAGCGTCACGAAGCCGCTCCGGCCCGCTTCGTAGCTGTTGAACATGTAGAAGTCCGATGCGTCGACCTTGGGCGACGTCGTGATGAACGGCGCCTCGCGATGGCTCGAAGCGTTCGCGCTGCCCGCGGCTGCGAGCAGGACTGCTGCAACGACGGGCGCGACGCGGAAGGCTGTGTATCGATTGAATTTCATGAAATTGCTCCAAGTGGATGAGTCCGGATTGCTGACATCTCAATCGACCCTGGACACCGGTACGGTGAAGGTCGGCGAAACAAGACGCTGGCACGGTCAATACGCGGGGGCAAACGACATCAGATTCAGCGCGCTTGCAAGTCGACCAAATCGGTTTGTCTTGCATCCGGTTGAAGAAGCGACGCGTACAGAGTCGCATTAACCATCTGTTAAAGCGTATCGACGTCTTCTGCCCGAGAAGTCACGGGGTCCATCCGAAGCGCTTGAATTCACGGCGCTGCGTTCAAGCCACTTGCGTGAAGTGCCATGGAGACAGCCAAGCCGCACACATGCGATAGCGACCCCGCGCAACGGAGCGTTGATCCGGAAGGCATTGAACGTCGGCGAGGCACCGAACTCCCGATACGGGCACGGGAGCGTGCCGGCAAGCGCGGTACTGCCAGCGCGACCCGCGGGCGCCGGTCTGGTGACTGTGCCCATCGATCAGATGCAGGGCGTCATGGGCTGGTGAAAGACGGGAGTGCTACCACCTGTCTTGCAAGACGCGAGGCGTCGCCGGCATCAGCGGCGGGATGACCGCCCTGGCAACCTCTATGCAGCCAGCCTGTCCGGGGTGAGCCGGAGCAGGTCAACTGCAAGGCATAGGTTCGACCTAACGACATCGAGCGGCATTTCAAGCTGGTCGGCCAGCGCAGCGGGAGAGAGGTTCTCGAAGTACGCGAGCTCGAGCATCCGTCGAAGCTCCGGGTCCAGGCTGGAAATTGCCGCATGCACGGAGGAACTTCCTCGGGTGGCAACAAGAAGGTCCTGGAGATCGGACTCCTGATCCTGGCACGTCGCAACGCGCGCTTCCCGAGACCGGGCCCCGAGTGCACAGGTTCGGCAGATTGTGAGCACCCAGGCTGACGCGGACTCCACGTTCCTGTCGAACTGCGCGGCGCGATCCCATACCTTGACGAAGGCGTCTTGGGCGACTTCCTCCGCCACGCCCGCATCGCGCGTGATCCGCAGCGCAAGTCCATATACCCTGGGCATGCAATCCGACATCAGGCGCTCGAGCGCGTCGCAGCTGCCTTTCGCTACCGCGGCGATCAGCATGGTGAGTTCAGTGTCGGAGGGGTCCATGACGCGAAGTCTGATCGCGCAGCTGGCGACTGAAAATGTGGAAAATGCGGAGTTTTCCTTCGGTCCAGCCGGAGGCTAGCCGGCGGCAATCGAGGAGACCCATGTCTTTCCATTTCGACCTGGTCGACCTTCAACTCTTTCTCAACGTGATCGACGGCGGCAGCATCACCGCCGGCGCGAGCCGTAGCCATCTGGCGCTCGCTTCCGCAAGTGCTCGTATCCAGGGCATGGAATCCAGCCTGGGAGCGCCGCTCCTGCTGCGCAGTCGCCGAGGCGTCACCGCCACGCCGCCGGGACACGCGCTCGCATTGCACGCACGAGCCCTGCTGCAGCAGACCGAACGGCTCAGGGGCGACCTGGCAGCCTTCGCGAAGGGGCAGCAGGGGCGGGTGCGTCTGCACTGCAACAGCGTCTCCGTACATGAATACCTGCCCGAGGTGCTGGGCCCCTTTCTTACAAGGTACCCGGAGGTTCACATCGAGATCAAGGAGCGCCTGCCGGACGCCATCGTGCAGGATGTGGCCGAAGGCCTTTGCGACCTTGGAATCGTGAGCAGCCCCGCCGATACGGCAAGGCTGCAGACGTTCCCGTTTCGCTCCGACCGGCTTGTGCTCGTCGTCGGCATCGGACATCCTCTCGACCCGGGAGGCCCAGCGACCGTTCCCGCGTCAGTGGCGGATCGGCATCCCGTCATCGGCCTGAGCGAAGGTAGTGCGCTCCAGGCCCAATGGGAGGCCGCGGTCGCCAAACGAGGCCAGCGGCTCGTCTACAGAGTACGTGTTCCAAGCTTCGAGGCTCAATGTCGCCTGGTGGAGCATGGCGCGGGCGTTGCGCTCATCCCGGAGGTAGCAGCTCAGCGACTGGGTCGCGACCTCCGCTTGCGCATCCTGGAACTTTCGGAACCGGTCTTCGAACGCCAGCTGAACCTGTGCGTTCGACGGATCGACGAGCTTCCAGCCTACGTGCGAGTGTTGCTCGATTTTCTCAGGCGGTGATCCGAAAGCGGATCCGCCGCGTATATGCGTACATACGCCGAGCCGTGCAATCACGCGCGACCGGCCGGGCCGCGTTGCCGGGAGTCCCAAGATGACCCTGTCTCTATCCAGTACAGCCGACCCTGGCGAGGGGCCTCTCCGACCACTGGCCGCGCTCGAAGTCGCGCCACAAGCCGAGGTACTCCCTCTCGTAAGAAACGAAGCGCCATCGCGCCGGGTGGTGACCGCGAACCTGCGGAACGAGGAACTCAACCGCAAGTGCCGGACGTGGCTTGCGCGCATCGCGGCCGGCGACGCCGCCGCACTTGAAGACATCTACCACGCGACCCTGCCCTGGCTTTGGGCACTCGCACGCAAGGTGTTGGGCAACGAAGCCGACGTCGAAGACGTGCTGTCAGACGTCTATCACCAGGTGTGGCGAGAGTCAGTCCGCTACGACACCGACCGAAGCCCGCCGATGGCCTGGCTGATGATGATCTGTCGCAGCCGGGCGATAGACCACCTGCGTCGACGTGACACTGCATTCTCGTTTGAGGACATCGAGAGCATGGTCACCGAATCCGGGGACGCGGACGCCTCGCCACAAGCAGGACATCAACTCGATTCGCCGGACAGTGATCCGCAGCGCACCCTGGGTTGGCGACAGGAGTGCTCCGGCCTCGAGGCGGCGCTCGCCTCTCTGCCGGCAGTCGAACGTCAATTGATCTTGCTCGCCTATTTTCGAGACATGAGCCAGACGGAGTTGGCGGAGACGCTGGGGATGCCTCTGGGCACCGTCAAGAGTCGAACGCGACGTGCACTTGCCGAACTTCGCCGGCAATTGACTGTGGGAGTCATGTAATGCAAGGCCACAACAACCAATCCGACCGCAGTCAGATGCCAGCCCTGGACACGGAGGACCTTGTCCTCCTGGGGTCTTCATTGACGCCACTCTCACCCCAGCCCGAGGTTCGCGACCGTATTCTGTCGCGTGTCCTCGAACGAGTCCAGACGGGCTCCGGTGCAAGGCGGGGAGTGACACCGGTCGTGGATCATTCGCGAGCCGGGGAGACACGCCTGGTGCGCGCAGATTCGATGGAGTGGATCGGGATCGGGCCCGGCGTGCATGTATGCATCCTGGATGACGACGGTCTCTTTCGAACGATGCTCCTGCGCCTCGCGGCGGGAGCCGGCCTGCCCGCGCACGACCACCAGCTGGAGGAGGAATGCTTCGTGGTCGAAGGTGACATCTGGCTGTCTGGCACGCTCATGCAGCGTGGTGACTATCAGCGCATTCCCGCCGGGGTACCCCACGCGGATGCTCGCACCGATGGCGGCTGCCTGCTCTATCTGCGGGGCGAGAGCTCACGCAGTATGACCGCTGCGACCTGAGCTCTTGAAGCCTCGCCGGTCCGGCGACCCGAACGCGCGAAACCTGGAATGTCGTCAGGCAGAGGGCTGGCGCGCACTTGTCCGGATGAGACGCCCTCCATGCGGTTGTGCGCGGCGTGAATCCTCCGCCTGCAAGTGCTGAATGTTGCCGTGGCCGTTGCAGCGGGCGGAACATCCAGCGGGTCGACAGTTCGACTCCCCGGATCTTCCTTGCATCCGACCGCCGAGTTCTCGCGTACTGAGTTTTGGCGTGCATCTGCTCGCCCTGTCGGATGCTCCGCGCCGCCAGCTTCAATCACACTCGCTGAGATCGGATCCCTATCATGGCAAAAGACAACGGCCTTAAACTGACCCCGGCAAGCCGCCGCGCCTTCGTGACCGGAGGCACATCCGCACTCTCCGCGGGTGCCGTCATGCTGCTGGCCGGCATGACCACTCCGGTGCGAGCCGCGAACATGAACCCCGCGGCCGACGTCGGCATCCTGAACGTCGCACTCGGTCTCGAGCATGAGGCCATCAACGCCTACCAACTCGGTGCGGGAAGCGGCTTGCTGCAGAAGCCCGTTCTCGATGTCGCGGTGCTCTTCCAGTCGCACCATAAGGCCCACCGGGACGCGCTGATTTCGACGATCCGCAACCTCGGCGGAACGCCGGTCGCCGAGCGCTCCCTCGACGACTACGCCAAGGCGCTGAATGCCTCGTCGATCAAGAGCCAGACCGACATCCTCGAGTTGGCCGCCAAGCTCGAACTCGGCGCCGCGAACGCCTACCTCGGCGTCATTCCGTCCTTCACCGACACCGCGCTGGCCAAGGTCGCAGGCCGTCTCGCCAGCGACGAGACGATGCACTACACGGCCTTGCTCGGCGCCCTCGGAAAGTCCCTGCCCGCCGGCGCCCTGAGCTTCGGCGCATGACGCTTCGGCAATTCTCTGTCGCCCTGGTCGCGCTGCAGGCCACCGCCCTACCGGTGCAAGCCCAGGCCGGCGGAGATCCTGTTGCAGGCAAGGAGCAGTACGAGTCCCGATGCACAGGTTGCCATTCGGTCGACGAAAACCGGGTCGGCCCCGCCCACCGCGGCGTCTACGGGCGTCGTGCGGGCACGGCTCCTGGATTCACGTACTCGTCCGCCCTGCGCGCGTCGGGCGTCATCTGGAACGACAAGTCCCTCGACGCCTGGCTGACCAACCCCGAGAAGTTCATCCCTGGCCAGGCCATGTTCTTCCTCGTCGACGATCCGCGTGCTCGACGCGACATCGTCGCTTACCTGGCGACGCTGACGCCGTAGGCGAGGTCGTGGCGATCAGGCCACGGAAGGACACTGGCCTTCTATTGATCGGGGCTCGATCCAGCCACTCTCGCTGCGAACGGGTCCCGGTCAGCTTCATTTGACGCAGGCCGGACTCACATGCAGCGATTCACGATCTCCCTCGACGAGAAGCTTGCCGGAGACTTCGACAGTTGGCTCGACGCGCGCGGCTATGCCAATCGTTCGGAGGCTGTCCGCGACCTGCTTCGGGCCGAATTGGAGCGGACGACCCTGGAGACATCCCGGTCCGTCCATTGCGTCGCCGCACTGTCGTATGTCTTCAATCATCATGAGCGCGAGCTGACCGAGCGACTGATGGGGATGCAACACGCCCACCACGACCTCACGGTGTCGACACTTCACGCCCACCTGGATCACGAACACCGCCTGGAGACACTGATACTCAAAGGTCCCACGGCGGAGGTCCAGAGGTTGGCCGGTGCCCTGTGCGCTCAACGCGGCGTCCACCACGGGAAGCTGAACCTCATCAGTGTGGATCTCCACGCACCGCACAGTCACGAGGCCGCCGGCGCGCCCAAGAACGCGAGCGAGGCTGCAACGGCTCCCGAACCCGCGATGCATTTTCACGCCAGGCCCTCGCACTGAGTCACCGCCAAACGCAGGCTTCGCACCGGCATGCCGGGCTCACTTGCTTTCAATGTACTGAATCTCTTCGACAGGAAGTTCTACGACATCGCCTACGCGCAGGACTATCGGGTATCGCCAGGCAGCCCGGTTGTTCCAAACGGAGTCACCGTTCATCCCGGTGAGCCGCGAGAACTGAGAGCCACTCTCGCCGTGAAGCTGTAAGCGCCACGTACGCGCGTAGTACGCCCGCAGTGTGGGCATCCGCCCAAGCCGGCAACGCGAGGGGGCAGGAGCGAGCGGGGACGCGCAGGCTTGGAAATGATCCAATGGCTCACGGCACTCGTATCACAGGTATGACTCGCACACGTCTACCGGCCTTCATCGCCCGCACCGTCCTGCTTATGCTCGCTCAGGAGGCCTGGGCCACGAGCGTAACCGTCGTGATCCACAGCGCGGACGGCCAACCCTCCCCCAACGTGGTCGTCGAACTGACACCGGTCAATGCGGTAGCGACCAGGGCACCCGTCTCGCTGGTGGTCGTCGCGCAGCACGACCTCCAGTTCGTCCCTTACCTGACGGCCATTCCCGTAGGCACGACGGTGCGCTTCACCAATCAGGATCCCTTCGATCACCATTTGCGCTCCGAACCTGGTGGCCCGTCGGGCAGCGTGCCGCCGGCCAAGGAGTTCGAATTGCGGCTGCAGGCCGCCAACGGAGACAAGGGGGCCAGTGCCGACGTCAAATTCGACAAACCCGGTTCGGTCGTCCTCGGCTGCCACTTGCACAGTTCGATGCGCGGTCATCTCTTCATCAGCAATGCGCCCTGGGTCACAGTGACGGACACCAACGGAGTCGCAACATTCGCCGACGTACCGGAGGGGCGCGCGGAAATGCGAACCTGGAGTCCCGAACAGTTGGCAGACCAAGCGATCAACCAGAGCCAGATATCCGGATCCGCCGTCAAGTTGGATGCAACGCTGAATTTCACACCTCCCAAGGCGCGCCGGCATCGCTGGTGACACCTCTCGGCGCCCGGGACGCGCTCACTTCGGCTCAGGAATGCTCAGATGGATCAATTGCGCGCCATGCGCGTGTTCTCGCGCGTCATCGATGCCGGCGGTTTCGCCAAGGCCGCCCTTGCGCTGGACATCGCGCCAGCGGTCGCCACGCGCCTGGTGGCCGAGCTCGAAGAGCACCTGGGCGCGCGCCTGGTCAACCGCACGACGCGCCGCCTGGCGCTCACCGACGTCGGCGAGGGATATCTCGAACGCGTGCGTGGCATCCTGAGCGACGTAGAAGACGCAGAGGCGGCCGCCAGCATCGCCACCGCACACGCGCGCGGCCGCCTGAGCGTGCTGCTACCTCCGGGCTTCGCCGTGCACCAGCTCGCCAAGCATCTGCCGCGGTTCCGCGCGCTACACCCCGGGGTGACGCTCGATCTAAGCGTGAGTCCCTCGGTGGAGGTGCCTGACGAGAACCACGATGTGACCATCATCGTGCAGCGCACCAAGCCAATTGAAGGCGCATTCATCGCTCGCCGGATCGCCACGACAGAAGTCGTGCTTTGTGCCACGTCCGAATACCTCCACCGATGCGGCCGCCCGCAGCGTCCGAGCGATCTCTCGCAGCACGACACGCTGATGCCGATCCCGCCCAGCGAGCAGCGCGAGCTGAGCTTCACACCCGCATTGGGCGGCGGCGAGCCCATCGTCGTGGAGCTGAAGAAGCTGCCGCCGCTGATGACGACGCACAGCGACACCCTCTACGCGGCGGCGCTGGCCGGTCTGGGCATCGCCGGCCTGCCATCGTTCATCGCCGAGGACGCGTTGATGGAACAGGCTCTGGAGCGCGTGCTGCCGCAATGGCACTTGAGGACGGTGACCCTGTTTGCCGCGATGCCCACGCGCAAGTACATGCCCATGCGCACTCGCGCCTTCGTGGACTTCCTGACCGCCACCTTCGGCATGGGTGCTCGCGATCCGTGGCTGGCCGCGGCGGGCTGCGAGAGCTGCTGAAGGAAGACGGCGTCAGGTGGCCGGACCGTATTGCGTACCGAACGGCGGCCGTGCTTGTCGCGACTCGTTGGTCCCCCGGTGCTTGGAAGGCTCATCCTGCGCCGGTCGCATCGCGGTCGCGAACGATGCGTCAAGCTAAGTCGATTCGCCAAGCTATCGGCTGCGCCAACGAGGTGGGATGGGCGGGAGATTCCGGTCAGCGCTCGAACGCAAAAGTCGACCACTGCAGCCCCGTGCAGCGCGGTCGCCTCCAGCAGCGGCAGATCGACGTCTTCCGGCCCGATCTATAGCGAAATCTCGGTGCATCCCAGAATCACCGTCTGCGCGCCATGTGCACCCAGGCGGCCGATCGAGGCGACGTAGGCGGCGCGTGACTGCTCGCGGATCCCTTTGGTGTCCCATTCGTCTGCGCTCTTTTCGCAATGGGGTCCTCGCCTTGCCATCGCGCGTGGCACCCGCAGCCTGCGGAGCCGGCGGTTCGCCACGACCTGCCACGGGCTGCTCGCCTCAAGTCATGAAGCGATCTTGAATACCGCGACTGCCTGGACAAGCTGCTGGGCCTGGCCCTTCAGGCTCTCCGCTGCTGCAGCACTCTCCTCCACCAGAACGGCATTCTGCTGGGTTGCACGATCCATCTGGCCGATGGCCTGACCAACTTCTTGGATGTCCAGACTCTGCGCTAAGCTGGCCGAGGCAATCTCGCCTACGATGGCGCTCACTCCTTGAATGGATGCCACGATCTCGTTCATGGTCGCTCTAGCGTGGTCGACAAGCGTACAGCCTTCCTCGACCTGTATGAAGCTTCCGTCGATCAGCCCCTTGATCTGATTTGCGGCTTCTGCACTCTTCAGAGCGAGGCCCCGAACCTCGGAAGCCACGACTGCGAAGCCTCGGCCCAGCTGACCTGCACGCGCCGCCTCGACCGCGGCGTTCAAGGCAAGGAGGTTGGTCTGGAACGCGATGCTGTCGATGACGCCGATGATGTCGCCGATCTTTCGGCTGCTTTCATTGATTCCCCGCATCGTCGAGACAACCTCGCTGACCACCTTGCCGCCGCGCGCCGCAACTTCCGAAGCATCCTGTGCGAGCAAGTTCGCATGCTTGGCGCTGTCAGCGTTCTTGAGAACGGTCGCCCTCAGCTGCTCCATTGTCGAAGAGGTGAGCTGGAGTGACTTGGCCTGCTCGTCGATGCGTTCGCTCAACTCCTGACTTCCATGGGCGATCTGAGCGCTGGCGACGGCCACGCTCTCGGAATTCTCCCGGACGATGCTGACGACATTCGAGAGTGACGATTGCATCCGAGCGACAGCTGCAATGACACTCTGCCCATGCCCATCGGCCAGATCGATGCGCTGGCTCAGGTCACCGCTGGCGACATGCCCTACACGCCCGCTCAGCTCACCAGGCTCCGCTCCAAGTGCCCGACTGATGTTCCGGCTGGTGAACCAGGCGATTGAACCTCCGAGCACTGCCATGAGGAGACCCAGCGCAATCATCCAGGCGCCGTTCTCCCTGGACCTTTCTTGCGCCTGCGCCGCCGTTGCCGCTGCAATCGACTTCTGCAGTGCCCTTGAATCGTCAACCGCGGTGAAGACGAGGTTCTGCAGCGTTCGAACTTCGCCGACGAGTAGTTCCCCAGCTGCGTCCCTGTTGCCCTTGATGGCCAGGTCGATTGCTTGGTTCATTGCCTCATCGAATGGCCCGAGGTTGTCGTTGAGATTCTTCTGGATTTGTCTCGCCTTCGGCTCGGAGATCGTCTTGTCCAGTTCAGCGAGGAGGTCCTTGTTGCGCTGGCGAAGATCGGAGATCTTGGCCTTCGCATAGTCCCTGTAGTCCTCGTCGCCGCTGATGAAGACGATGTTGGTGAACCTGGCTATGGCGTTGAGGTTGTCCTTGACTTCGGACAGCTGGAATACCTTGGCCAACCGCCCCGCAGACAGTTCGCTTTCGTCGCCGCTCAGGTTGATTAGAGAGGCAGCACCGAATATCGAGATCCCGATGCCGATGGCGACGACCAAACCAAATCCGAACCACAACCGCCAAGCAACAGTGAGCTTTCCGAGCATCCAGTTCATTTCACTCTCGACTATCCGTTCAAACAACTTGGCCCTACGTTGCGGCCTGCTTTCTTGCGCGGTAGCTTCGGCACCAACCCGTCTTCGGCGTGATGGCGCCGTCAAAATACGAGCAGCTCCCGCTTTCCTTGTCGCCCCCGCCCCAGAGCTTGCACGTCTGACACCTTTGCTCAGCCGTATGTTTCGGGTACTTGGCGGGATCGACCTCTTCGGTCCGAAGCCGGAAGTCAAGCGACCGGGCGTAGGGGTCCGCGGGATCGAGTCTGTCCGCGGCGGTCGCCCTGTTGGCGCCGCATGCCAGTGCAAGCGAGGCTCCGAGTACCTGCATCATGAATACCCGACGTTCTTCGCGCATTCTTCTTGGTGGGACTTTCAAGGCGTCCTCCGCGATATCGTTGGAGTTGAGACGAGCTCGCCAATAGATCCGGGGCAGTCCGAGATGGAATCGGCCAGGGGGTCCGCGACCTCATCTACCTCGAGATGATCTCCCGATTCAGCGGTGCGAGTTTGGCAAGCATGCGGTTCTGCACACTGAACGGGATGCCCTTGGCGTCCATGGCGTCCTGCAGCACCTCGACGAGCGCGTTGAAGTCTCGCTTGCCGATGTCCAGCGACGCATGCACCTTCTTCATGCTCGGCCCCACCAAGTGGCATGGGCCACCCGAGAGTTCGCACAACTGATCGGTCAGCTGCGACTTCAAGTGCGCCTTGTCCACACTTTCGAAGAACGGTGCCGTGCGCTTGTCGACGGTCAACCTCTCGACGAAGTCGTCCGTCAGGGCGGTCAGGCCCGCTCGTCCACCGAAACTCTGGAACAGGTCATCGTCGGCCGCTGGCGCCGCAGCCGGCGCCGACGGCGTCGACTGCGCCGACGCCGGACTGTGGCACAGGGTCGAGACGACCGTTGCAGTCATCGCGACGGATGATGAGATGGTGGCGCTGACGAGGAAGCGGTTCTTCACGATTGGCTCCTGCGAGTGAAATTGATCGATGGGAAGCGAGTCTCGGAGTCCGTCATCAGAGGACGAACTGGACTGAGGCGTAGCCTCCGGTCTGCCTTCTCGAGGCAACACCTGGAACAATGCTTCCGAGGTCCACGAACGCCAGCGTCAACGACACTGCCTTGGTCGGCGCCCAGGCGACGAACACGTCCTTCCAGTCGCTTTCCTTGAGGGCCCCGCTTCCCAGCGCTGTGTTGTCACGTAGGTTGTCAGGCTTGGCGCGGTACTCGAGCCCGACGGCGAACGTCCTGCTGACCAGCCAGGCCAAGGAGGCTTCCGCCTCCAGGCTGTAGCGCTGATGGCCGGTTGCGCCGAATCCGAGCAGTCCTGTCTGGTTGGCCTTGGTGGCGCGCAGCGTTCCGTTGACCAGGATGCCCTGGGCAAGGAGCAGCTTCGTCGCGCTGGCGTAGAGGTCGGTGCCGCTGTCCCTGGCGCCGAAGGAGGAGAGCACCGGCCGAAGGCGTCCTTCGTGTCCTTGCTTCAACTCCAGGCCGAGGGCGATCTGAGGCATGAGACTGTCGCTATCGAGAACCGCATCCCCGACGATTCGGGCCTTCAGTCCCAGGACGTCCTGCTTGAGGTGCAGCCCGTTGAACCCAGGGTCCATGAGCGCTCCGGCCAGGGCACTCCCCACTGGCCCGGCATCGAAGTCTTGATGTGCCAGGGAGATTTCGAGGCGATCGCTCACGCTGACGGAAGCAGAGGCTTCCTTGAGCTCGAAGTCGCGCGTCCTCACGTAGGTGAGAGCACCCGAACCGCTGAACTGGCCGTCAGTGGCGTACGTCCCGGTGACGGCCCACGGCGTCAAGCCTCCCCCGGCAGCGCCATCGACGCTGCTCACGCCCCCTGTCAGCAGGAGCTTGCCTTGGTGACCGCGAGGCGCCTCGTCATCGGCCTGAGCATGTACAGTGCCTGCGGTAGAGAGCAGGGCGAGGGCGAGGCAATGGACACGCAGAGAGATGCTTCGCATGGGGGCGGTAAATGGAGAGTTGGACACAGGTGGGCTCCTGTCCTCTCTACGCACCCAGGTCCGATTCGGATCACGCTGGCAACCCGCCGTTGCGGCTAGTGCGTGCCGCGTTTTCTAACTTGACCAGGAGGCGGGACGGGCTCATCGAGAGCCGCGAACGAACGGCGTCACCGTCACGGCGTGAACGATGCCGCCTTCACAAGCAGCATCTGAAACTCATTGGATGGAAGCGGGCGGCTGAACAGGTAGCCCTGGTAGCAATAGCACCCGGAACCTGCAAGGAATTCCAGCTGCCTTGTCGTCTCGACGCCTTCGGCGATGACCTCGAGGTTCAAGCTGTCAGCCAGGGCGATGATGGTTCTGGCGATGGAGGCGTCATTCGCGTCCGTCAGCACATCGCGTATGAACGACTGGTCGATCTTCAATTGGTCGAGTGGCAGCCGCTTGAGGTACGCCAACGACGAATATCCAGTGCCGAAGTCGTCAAGCGAGAACCCGATTCCCTGGCCCTTCAGAGCCACCATCTTCTCGACGACCTGGTTGACGTTTGCGACAAGAAGACTCTCCGTCAGCTCAAGCTTCAGCCTTCGTGGGCATGCCCCCGTCTCGTCCAGAATTGCCATCACGTGCTCGACGAAGTCGGGCTGATTGAACTGATGAGCGCTCACGTTCACGGCCATCGTCAGGTGTTGAGTCTCGCGACGGCGCGCCCAGACGGCGAGTTGGTTGCATGCGGTCTGAAGAACCCAGTGCCCAAGCGGGCGAATGAGACCAGTTTCCTCCGCCAGCGGAATGAATTGCGCCGGGGAAACCAAGCCGCGCGCGGGATGCATCCAGCGCACGAGGGCCTCTGCTCCCGTGACGCGCCCGTCAGCCACGACCTGGGGCTGGTAGTGAAGAACGAACTGTCTGTCACGCACCGCAACACGCAAGTCCGCCTCGAAGGCTGCGCGCTCGGCCATCACGATCCCCATGGCCGGGTCGAAGAATCTCAGCGCGCCTCTTCCCTCGGCCTTCGCCTTGTACATGGCAAGGTCGGCTTGCTTCAAAAGCTCGTCACTGACCGTCTCGGCCCCCTTGAACAGGGCCACTCCGATGCTTGACGACGTCGTATGTCCGATCGTGTCGAGCTCGAACGTCTGAGACAGCGCCGAGAGAATCCTTCCTCCGGCTAAGTCGGCCTCGAAGGTCGCCTGCCGCTCGTCGCCACCGAGCCCGCAGAGAATGACCACGAACTCGTCTCCGCCCATGCGAGCGACCGTGTCCGCCAGGGGTACGCACACACAGAGCCTCTCGCCGACCTGCCGGAGAAGCTGGTCCCCCACGTGGTGGCCAAACGCGTCATTGAGCGTCTTGAAATGATCGAGATCGATGAACAGCACGGCGCCATAGCTGCCTTGGCTCTCGCTGTTGGCGACAGCCAGGTGCAGTCGCTCCTTGAGCAGTGTTCGATTCGGCAGCCCCGTCAGGTGATCGAAATACGCGAGCTTCCTGATCCGTTCGTCCGTCGCCTGCTGCCCCCGCGCCTCGGCGCGGCGGCGACGCTGGATCAGAACGAGTCCGGAGGTACTCAGTATCGAGATGACACCGAACAGCCCGGCTTGCGTGTAGAGCGCCCGGTACCAGGGTGCCAAGACGGCGTCGAAATCGCGACTCGCCTCGATGACAAGGGGCTGGTCCACGGGCGGAGAGGCCAGGCTCATCGTACGGATCGCAACGAGCCGGCCTTCCGTCATCGAATCGGCCTCTCGGTCATACACGTCGACGACGTTTCCGCTCCGGCGATGCATATGGAAGAAGGCTGCAAGACGCTCCCTCTCCACCGGGCTGGAGCCCAGCCCTCCAGCGGAGTCCAGGAATGGCATCCCATTGCTGCGCACGATCGATGTCGTCATGTCAGGCGCATACCTCACGGAGTCGAGCAGGATCGCGAAGTACTCCGGCGCAACGCACACCATGACGACACCGCCGAACGAACCGCCTGGCGAGCGTATCGTCCGGAAGACATTGACCACATCCGGGCCGGGCATCGCTGGATAGCGGGCTTCGATGTGCAGGATCCCCGGGTCGTTTCTGGCCGCATCGGCAATGAATTGCCGGTTCTCGAATGTCCTTCCGATTAGTTTCGCGTTGCTGGAGGCAACCACGACCCCATCAGCGCGTATCACGAGAATCGGACGAATTCCGGGCAGTGTGTCATTCATCACGCGAAGCTCAGCGCTCCCCTGCAGTAGCTCGTCATGCTGGTCTAGCCACATCGGCAATCTATCCAGGATGTGCTCGATGACGCGATTGGCCATGAGAATCTGAGGCTGGAGGTTCTTCTCGACGATGGCGGTCTGATTGACTAGTCGGTCCCTCTCTCGGCTATCGATGAGCCTATGGTCCTGCACCAGAGAATAGGCGATGAGTCCCCCGAGAGTGATCAAGGCCAGCAGGTGGACTATCCAGAAAAGCAGGAAGCGCCTTCCCGCTACCTGGCGGATGGGAAGCCAAGACTTCTGAACCGCTGATAGGTATCCAGTGACCACATGCAATCCGGTGAATTTGAGAAATCAAATGGACGGCCGGGTTAGAGCCTCAGCTTGTGGCCGGTTGCTTTGCGCAGATGGAGCCTTGTGGGGCGCATGATTCTTGTGATGTAAGACAAACCCCCTCTTCGATCTCAATCTCTTCGCTTGAACGAGCTCGGTGATGCGGCCGGCCAGTCGCGACCATGGAGGGCAAGACTGATTCTTGCGACCGCAGAGCCGACCACGCCCCCAGCTTTCGCAAGCTATCGCTCGCAGCAGTGCATCTTCGAATGTCCGCACGGGCGCTGTTGTTACTAGTACGACGCCTTTGACGCCCCGGATCACGGCGGCAACGTCCGTTCATTCGTCAGTTCGCGGAGTGAGACTTTTTCTCATGGCTCGTTCGAACCGGGCAGTTGCGCTCGCCCGGGCGGCGTCGTTGGCGCTGCGGGTCGCCAGATCCGACGCCCTCGAACGGCCGTACTTCCTGGGCGGATCCGTCAATGTTCGCGAGTCCTCCGAGGCCTCGACCGCTGGCGCGAATTGCTTGATTCATTCGTTCTGGAGCGGTGAAGAAGTCCGCCTTTCGAACCGTCAACCGGTGAGGGACAAGTCGTTTCTCTTCACCAATCGTCCAGTGGCTGGCTTCACCTAAGAAACATTGCGCATGCCGTATGAAGAGGCGTCAAGCCCTCGCAGCCGCAGTCAAAGTCGACTCTCGATACTCGTAGGCCGAATTGCACTGAAGGACGAGGCCGCATTGAGGGAGCTCGTCGACGCGGTGGCACGCGACGTCTACTGGATTGCTCTACCCATCGTGCGGCGTGACGTCGCTGCAGAAGATGTCATGGCTGAAACGTTCTGGCAGATATGGAACCAGGGCGACCGCTATTCAGTGGCCCGCGGGACGGTCAAGGCGTGGGTGGGCGCAATTGCACGAAGCCGGGCGATCGACTTTGCCCGGCACCGCGAAGCCATCGAGCGTCATGAGGTCTCGATCGAAGGGGAGGCCGAGACTGCCGCGGAGGTGTCTTCCAGCACGCGCGATCCCTCTGCGGCCGAGCCTGAGGTCGAGCACATCCCGTGCTCGATCGAGAAGACGAGCCGTGACGCCCTGCTTCGCAGAATTCTCGAGGCGAGCGCGCCCGCGCATCGACAGGTTCTCTTCCTCGCGTTCTACTCGGGCCTGAGCCACATCGAGATTGCCCAGCACTGTGCCTTGCCGCTCGGCACCGTGAAGTCGCATCTGCGTCGCGGCCTGATCGCGCTTCGGCAACTCTGCATCGCTGCCGGAATCCACGGCAGCATCGCCTCCGAATAGCAGGCCAGCGCGCCTCCACCCGACACTGAAAGCTCTTGGCTTCCCCGCCTCAAATTGTTACTCTTCAGTGCCGAATAGTCATTTCGTCGTTCCCAATCTGCGAAACCGGATGCCCCGAGCGGGGACGCTGCGGGCGTGATCCGGTCCTCGTTCAGGCGCGCAAATCTCAACTGGCGTGCGCGTTGCACGAAACTGGCGCGGCAGCTCCGCGCGTGAGGAGTTCGATCTTGGAACCTCGCCGATCCGCCTCGGCTGACCTTGAATCCGGATCGCCTGGCGTGCCGAATTCCCAGCTCGACAGCGCCGCCCTGGCCTGGCGTCGCGGCTCGCTCGAAGCAGTGCCCTCGGCGCCCACGTCTCCCGAAAGTCCGGAATATCCACGCGAGGAACTGAATCAGCGTTGCACAGACTGGCTCTGCCGGATGGCAGCGGGCGATTCCACTGCGTTCGAGCCGCTCTACCATGCCACGCTGTCGCGCCTGTGGGGATTGGCCTACAAGGTACTGGGGCGCGAGAGCGACACGGAGGACGTCATCTCGGATGCGTACACGCAGGTATGGCGCCACGCCGGCCGCTTCGACGCTGAACGTGGATCCGCCCTTGCCTGGCTCTCGGTCATCTGCCGCAGCCGCGCCATCGATTGCCTGAGAAGGCGCGACCCCGCGACGGCCGGCGAAGACTTTCAAGACGATCTCGAGGGGCTGGTCGATCCGCGTGCGGAAGGCAGTGAGCGCGTCTCGAACGAAAGCGGTCTCGATGGCGACCCGTTGCGAGGCGTCGCCTGGGGTCAGAGCTGCCGTGAACTGGACGCAGCCCTTGCGGAACTTTCCGCCATCGAACGTCAACTGATCGTTCTGGCCTATTATCGGGACCTAAGTCAAACCGAACTGGCGCAGGCATTGAACATGCCGCTGGGAACGGTCAAGAGTCGTACACGCCGGGCGCTTGCCGAGCTACGCAAACTACTGACTTCGGAGAAGCTGTAATGTCGCACAAAGGCGGTTCGCAGAGGTGGGAGGCCTCCGCGGTACTCGACGAGGCCGACCTGGCGCTCCTTGGAGAATCGCTGACACCGGTGACTCCGGATGCCGCCATCCGCGACCGGATATTGTCACGGGTGCGAGCCCGGCTCGCGGCGGAAGCAGGCGGTATCGCACCGCCAGGATTCGCCTTCGCCGTCAGAACCGTATGGGCCGACGAAGGGCAATGGGACGAGATCCATCCCGGTGCCTACCAGCGCGTTCTCTATGACGACGGGCACTTCCGGACGATGCTGGTCCGGCTCGAGCCCGGGACGACGTTGCCCATGCACGAGCACACGCTGGAAGAGGAATGCTTTGTCGTCGAGGGCGACGTCTGGCTTTCTGGCCTGCATATGCATCGAGGCGACTACCAACGCGTTCCTTCGGGTACCGCGCATGCGGACATCCGCAGCGACGCTGGGTGCCTGCTCCACGTGCGCGCGCAGAGCCAGCCCGCGGAGCCATCCATGGCTTGAGGCGGCCGGGGGCGCCGCGCGCGATCTGATGCGCGGCGCTCCGCGTAGACATAGACATTGATGCCTTGTCTACCGAGTTGGCCATGCCCTCTCCCACAACAGCGCCTGCGGCCATTCGGCCGCCACGGGCACCCTCGTCTCTCCCGACGAATCAGCGGGAGGCCTGGCTGCGCGATGCGATCGAGAGAGTGCTCGTCTTCGCGATGATTGGCCAGTACCTCCATCCGCGCAGTGCGTTCGATGGAAACGGCTTGGGCCTAGCAATCTGCAAGCGCATCGTGCAGATCCACGATGGCGAGATTTCGGTCGAATCCATTGAGGGAGAAGGCAGCGTGTTCAGTGTCTGTCCGCCCGGGCGAGCCAACACAGGAGGTCCAATGTCAGGCATCGAAAGAATCATGCTGGTCGACGACAACGAGGCGGACAACGTCTACCACGAAATCATTCTACGCAGCGCGGGCTACGAAGGAGAGCTGTGGATCCACGAGTCGGGCGAGGCTGCTCTGGCTCAGCTGAAGCGAACCACCATCCTGCCGCCCTGCCTGGTCCTGCTGGACATCAACATGCCGGGGATGAGCGGGTTCGAGTTCGCAACGGCGGCTGCGCCGTTGCTGTCGAAGCATCCGACCTTGGTGGTCGTCATGCTGACATCGTCGTCGTCGATGGAAGACAGGAAGCGCGCCGCCACGATGGCGGTGATCAGCAGCTTTCTTACAAAGCCCCTGACCGTTCGCGCGGCACACACGCTTCTGAGCGGCGGTGCATCGCAGGGTGTGCACTGAGCTCGCCGAAGATTCCAAGCCCGATAGGGAAGCCTTCGTGGGTTGAATCTGTTGTCGCTGCCGCCTCGTAACAAGAGCAGGCGCGCCTCCGGAAGCGCTCAACCCATTAACGACATTGAAAGAAGATGACATGAATTTCCTCAAGCCCGCATCACTGGCTGTAGCCGCCGCCCTGTCCGCCGTGACCCTGGCCGTGTCCGCACAAGTCATGGTCGGCGGTGCCGCGATGTACGCGACCAAGGACATCGTTGACAACGCGGTCAACTCCAAGGATCACACCACCCTCGTGGCAGCGGTCAAGGCCGCCGGCCTGGTCACGACCCTGAAGAGTCCCGGTCCGTTCACGGTCTTCGCACCGACCAACGAAGCGTTTGCCGCTCTGCCTGCAGGAACCGTCGACTCCCTGCTCAAGCCAGAAAACAAGGGCAAGCTCACGCAAGTCCTCACCTACCACGTGGTGTCCGGCCGGATGGACGCCTCGAAGCTGAAGGCCGCCATCGCAGCGGGCGGCGGCAAGGCGACGCTCAAGACCGTCGAGGGCGGATCGCTGACCGCCACGATGGCCGGCGACCAGGTCATGGTGACCGACCAGTCCGGTGACACAGCGAAGGTGACCATTGCCGACGTCGTCCAATCGAACGGCGTGATCCACGTGGTCGACAAGGTACTGCTGCCGAAATAAGGCGAAGCAAGCCCAGGAATCGCCTGTTGGCTGTCGCATCCGCCGGGCCCTAAGGTCAGCGCCTTCGTTAGGCTTCGTCTGGGCTTCTCTGGCATGGCACCAAAGAATAGGCAACTGCAGCGCTAAGCGGATGCTCACCAAGTCGAGGTCCGGGTCCGCGACACGGGCTTGGGTATTGCACCCGAGATGTTGCCGCCTGTGTTCGACCTGTTCATGCAAGCCGCCAGCGCCTCGCGCCAATCCCGCGGCCTCGGCATCGGGCTCGCGCTCGTCAAGCGCCTGGTGGAACTGCACGGTGGCACCGTCGTCGCGTCGAGCGAAGGGCTGGGCAAGGGAAGCGAATTCATCGTGACGCTGACTTGTTCCGGCTGAACCGGCGCTCTCCTCTAGCGCGCATCGGTCCACGCGAAGCTGCGGGGCAGCACGCGCTGCTTGCGATTGCGGAGCAGACCGCAAGCGAGCAACAGACCTTGCTCGAGCGCGAACGGCAGGCGCGCGCCGAGAGCGAACGGCTCGTGGCATTGAAGGACGAGTTCTTGGCGACGATGTCGCCCGAGCTTCGGACGCCGCTGAACGTGATGTTCTTGGCCTACCAACTGGAGCTGTGATGCCCATCTCGAGTCTGTTCTGCCGCCGACGCCACGTCAACTTGTCCGCAATCGCGCTGCTGATCGCGATGCACGGTGCGCCGGTTGCTGCCACGCCCAAGGTCGTCGCACGGCGAGTGGATCGTGAAGCTCCTTTGGAAACACCGCCAGGAGCACGCTCTGCGTTGGTTGTACTCTGGTCCACCCTGTCATGGACATCTCCTCAACGTGCGGGCAGGAACTTCAGAACATCTCACGAGACGCGCAAGTCTGGCCACGTCCGTCGGCGCCGCCCGCGTTCAAGATGGCTGTCAGCGAATGCATGAGCTACAAGGAAATTGCGTCTCGGTTGAATGCATCGCGAGGCGACGTTGTTCGCCGGTTCGAAGCTCATCCGTCGCTGAGAGCGAGCTGGCGCGCGAAATGGCTGGCACAGCGAAGGGCGCCGGCCAGCGCCCTCGGTCGTCGAACGGACTAGGCGTTGCGCTCAGCGTTCAACCCCATTCAGCGAGCTCATTTCCATAGCGGACACTGCGACTCGGCTTTGGTCGTCCACGCAGCCTCGCCCTTGATAACCTCGATTACGTTGTAGTAGTCCCATGGCTCCTTCGACGCCTCCGGCGTCTTGACCTGCATCAAGTACATGTCATGGACCATCGTCCCGTCGGCGCGGATCCACCCACCCTTGGTGTACATGTCGTTGACTTTTGCCTGCCGCATCTGTGCGAGCACCTTGTCGGCGTCGTCGGTGCCGATCGCCTTCACGGCCCCAAGGTAGTTCGAGACGGCCGAGTAGTCGGCCGCCTGAATCGACGATGGCATCTTCTTCATCGTGTCGAAGAAGCGGCGGCTCCAGGTGCGTGTCTCCGGCGTGCGGTTCCAGTACCAGCTGTCGGTGAGGTACATGCCCTGCGTCGTTTTCAGGCCAAGCGCGTGCACATCATTGATGAACATCAGCAGGCCGGCCATCTTCATCGTCTTCGTCAAGCCGAACTCGTTGGCCGCCTTGATCGCGTTGATCGTGTCCCCGCCCGCGTTGGCCAGACCCAGGATCTGCGCCTTGCTGGCTTGCGCCTGCAGCAAGAAGGATGAGAAATCGCTCGCGCCCAGCGGGTGCTTGACGACACCGAGCACCTTGCCGCCATTGGCCTCGACCACCTTGGCCGTGTCCGCTTCCAATGACGCACCGAACGCGTAATCGGCTTGAAGGAAATACCAACTCTTGCCGCCTGCCTTGGTCACGGCACCGCCCGTGCCCTTGGCCTCGGCGACCGTGTCATAGGCCCAGCGCACGGTGTAAGGTGAGCATTGGTCGTTGGTGAGCGTCAGGGCACCGCCGCCCACGGCGATGAACGGCTTGTGCTTCTCGAGCGCGACCTTAGCCATCGCGATGTTGGCGCTGGAGTTGGTGCCTCCGATGAGCACGTCCACGCCGGCCGTATCGAACCACTCGCGCGCCTTCGCTGCGGCCACGTCGGCCTTGTTCTGATGGTCCGCGCTGAGCACTTCGATCTTCTTGCCGGCAATCGAGCCGCCGGCATCGGCGATCGCCATGCGGATCGCCTCGACGCCACCCGGCCCGTCGATGTCGGCGTAGACCCCTGACATGTCGGTGATGAGGCCGACGCGGATGACGTCTCCCGAAATCTGCGCATGAGCCGTCGTCGAAACTCCAAGGGCTGTCGCGCAGGTCGCTGCCAGCCTCCTCAGGAGCGTGAGGTCGATGTGCATTTCTGTCTCCTTGTTATTGGCGATAGCTCGAGCGAACGAGCGTCATGGAATCGATTCGACGGGCCTTGAGCGAGCAACGATGTTTTCGAACGCCCAGCGGTCGAACAAGCTCGAAAACCCTCAGGCGAACAGAACCTCGAACTACTGCGGCTCAGCATCTGCAACATGCCGGACGAAAGGTGGGCGCGGCTTCCTCCGATTGCGCTCGTCGACGAATACCAGGGACGGCAACGCACCTTCTAGCTCGTCTTCAGCCACCAGCGCAAACGCAGCAATGATCACCAGGTCACCCGTGCTAGCCCGACGCGCCGCCGAACCGTTGAGCGAGACGATGCCGCTTCCGCGCGGCGCGCGCAGGGCATAGGTGACCAGTCGCTCTCCGTTGTCCACGTTCCAGATGTGCACCTGCTCGTTCTCACGCAGATTGGCAGCATCCAATAGATCCTCGTCTATCGCGCAGGACCCCTCGTAGTGCAACTCGCAGTGGGTGACTGTGGCGCGATGGATCTTCGATTTGAGCAGCGTTCGAAACATGTTGGCGGTCATGGTCGGATGGCAAGAGGCAGGAAACTCCTCGGGTAAGCGCTGATGCCGGCCCCCGAACTTTGGTTCTTTAATGTATGGTACGCATACGTACCATTGTGTCGCCATAGCGTTTCCTCGCATGGCAAGGTCACAGCGGAGCCCCACTAGCTGTCGTTCATCAATGTCGAGCCGGACCAAAGCCGGCCACAGAAGGAGACCTGCCATGTCGAACCATCGTCAATCCCTGTTCATCGACGGCGCCTGGGTGGCGCCGGCGACCTCCCGTCGCATTGAGGCTATCAACGCCAGCACGGAGGAAGTGATCGGCAGCGCCCCCGAGGGCAGCCAAGCAGACATCGATTGCGCGGTGGCGGCCGCCCGTCGGGCGCTGAAGGAATCAGCCTGGGCGACGTTCACGCCCGCCGAGCGCGGTGCGGCACTTGGGCGCTTCGCCGACGCGCTGGAGAAGCGCGCCGGCCTGCTGGCCAGCACGGTGAGTATGCAGAACGGGATGCCGATCAACACGGCGGAACAGCTGGAGAGCGGCTACACGGTCGGGCTCGTGCGCTACTACGCCGCGCTGGCGGCCGCGCTGCAGGTCGACGAGAACCGCCCATCCCCGCTGGGCTTCAACACGGTGGTCCGGCGCGAGCCGGTGGGTGTCGTCGGCGCGATCGTGCCGTGGAACTTCCCGGTGATCCTGTCGATGATGAAGATCGGCCCCGCGCTGGCGGCCGGATGCACCCTCGTGCTCAAGCCGTCGCCGGAGACCGTGCTCGACTGCTTCATCGTTGCCGAAGCTGCAGAAGAGGCCGCGCTGCCGCCCGGCGTCGTCAACTGGGTGCCCGGCGGCCGCGAACTGGGCGCCTACCTCGTGTCACATCCCGGCGTCGACAAGGTGGCCTTCACGGGGTCGACCGCTGCGGGCCGCTCGATCGCGCAGGTCTGCGGCCAGTTGCTGCGGCCGGTCAGCCTCGAGTTGGGCGGCAAGTCAGCCGCGATCATCCTGGAGGACGCCGATATCAACGCAGTGCTGCAAGGCCTGCCGTCGGCCTCGCTGACCAGCAACGGCCAGGCGTGCTTCTCGTGCACCCGCATCCTCGTGCCGGCGAGCCGTTACGGCGAGATAGTAGATGCGATCGCCACGACCGTGTCGTCGTACGTCGTTGGTGATGCCCTCGATCGCGCGACCCAGATCGGCCCGATGGGCTCGTCCATCCACCGCGATCGCGTCGAGCGCTACATCGCCAAAGGCAGGACCGAGGGCAAGCTCGTCGCCGGCGGCGGCCGCCCCAAGGATCGCAAGAAAGGCTGGTTCGTCGAGCCGACGGTGTTCGCCGACGTCGACAACGCCGCCGTCATCGCGCAGGAAGAGATCTTCGGGCCGGTGCTATCGCTGATCCGCTACCGCGATGAGGACGAGGCAGTGAAGATCGCCAACGATTCGATCTACGGTCTCGGCGGCTCGATCTGGTCGGTCGATCGCGAGCATGCGACGAAGCTCGCCGGCCGGATCGACACGGGGAGCATCGGCATCAACGGCTACCTGCCCGACATGAATGCGCCCTTCGGCGGCATCAAGGCGAGCGGGCTGGGCCGCGAGATGGGCCCAGAGTCGATTGCGGCCTACCAACGCTTGAAGTCCGTCTACCAGATGGGATAAGCGCTCCGCACCGGGCGGCCGCCAAGCCGGGCCACCCGTCTGACTCAACACCGAAGGACGGAGACATGGACGAAAAGCTCAGCCTCAAATACCAGTTGGTCAGCGCGTGGTGCGGACCGGCATTTCTCATCACGTTCGTAATCTTCTGGGGCGTGATCGGACGAAATCTGCCCAATCCGTCGCCGGCATTGAGCGCCGTCGACCTCGCGGGGCGCTACAGCAGCCACCTGGGCGAGATCCGGCTTGGCTTCATCATGTCGTTGATCATCATCGTCCTCTACATGCCGTGGAGTGCCCTTCTGGCAACGCAGATGGCGCGCGTCGAAGGCAAGTTTCCTGTGATGGCATACCTCCAACTTCTCGGCGGGGGACTGACGGTCATGGTGGTCTCGTTCAGCGCGTTCTTCTGGGTCACCGCCGCGTTCCGTCCCGAGCGCGATCCCGCGTTGGTCCAGTTGCTCACCGATCTCGGATGGCTGTGCATCGACCTGCAATATGCGTGCACCACCTTGCAGATGGTCGCCGCGGCGCTCGTCGGTCTCGGTGACAAGAGCAAGACACCGCTCTTCCCGAAGTGGGTGTGCTTCCTGACGATCTGGTGTGGGCTGAGCTTCATTCCAGCCAGCCTGACCGGAGTGCTCAAGACTGGCCCGTTCGCGTGGGACGGTTTCCTCAGCTACTACTTCCCGTATCTCTGCTGGCTCGGCTGGTTCTCCGTTGCGAGCTTCTACATGATCAGAGAAGTGCATCGCAGGATGGGCGACACCGACACACTCGCATCGAAGGCCCCGCAGTTCAGCCGCGCCTGAGGGTTACCCGCAAAAAAGGCGCCTCGTACCGGCTAGACCGGATATCCCATCACGGAGACGACGATGATCAAGCCGGAAGACTGCGAATTTCACTTCAAGCCCGACTCGCACTGGCAGTGGGTGGAGACGCTGGCGCTTCCCTTCCACGTCGCTGAGGCCAACATCAATTGCTGCATCTACGTGCTGACGCGGCCGATGCTGGGCGTGTGCATGGCGGACATCGCGCTCAACGACCGCATCACCGACTTGTGGGAGGAGCAGCTCTACATCGACAACCAGCAGCACCTGCCCTGCCCCAAGTCCTTGCTCGACTTTTCGCTGCCGAATGGCCTCAGCATCAAGGCGACCGCCCCGCTCAAACGCTATCACGTCAAGTACGAAGGCATTGACGACACCCGGCTCGACCTGGAATTCGTGGCGCTGCACGAGCCCTTCGACATCAACGATCCGGCGATGGATCCCACGGCGGCCAAGCGAGGCAACGCCGCCTGGGACACGTCGTGGTCGGGCCACTACGAGTGCACGTACCGCGTCAAGGGCGAGTTGGTTGCACGCGGAAAGCGTCACGCGGTCGATTGCGTGGACACCGGCGACCGCAGCTGGGGACACCGCGTTGAACGCGACAATGGCGCCGCGATCTGGTGGCACGCGAGCTTCGGCGAGAGCCTCACGATCCACCTGTTCGCGGGACACGACATCGCCACCACCAACGCGATGGGCCCGCACATCAGCGGCTATGTGCTCGAGGACGGCGAGGTGTACGGCATCGTCAGCTCCAGCGGGACGCAGGACTATCGGCGCGCGCTGCCGATGGGCGGCTCGCTGCAGGTCACAGACGTTAGAGGCAAGACCTTCAACGTGACGTACTCGACGACGAACGCCTGCTACTGGGCGCCCTATCCTTCGAACACGTTCGCGCAGGCTTTCATACGGGCTTCGTGCAACGGCCGAACCGGCCACGGTACGCAGCAGATGAGCCTCAGCCGCGCCTATCTGACTCGTCATCGAGATGCCATCCGACAGCGCTATTGAGCGTCGCGGCCCGCTTGGATGGGAGCCCTGGCCGCCGGCCATCGAAACCTTGACCGGAGGCGCGCGCCCTCGGCGCTGCGAGCTTCAATGACACCTGGCCCGGACACTCGACGGCCAACGCCGACGATCGACAGCGATCACCCCAACGTCATCGCATTCGCGGCGCGCGTATGCGAAGGCTTGACCGAGCCCGTGGACATTGCCCGCGCCCTGTACCTCGCCGTGCGGGACGAATTCCGGTACGACCCTTACAAGATCGACCTGTCCGATGCGGGCATGACTGCCAGCCGGGTACTGGCAGACGGACACGGCTGGTGTGTGACGAAGAGCACTTTGCTCGCCGCGGCTTGCCGAGCGCAGGGCATTCCTGCCCGCATCGGGTACGCGGATGTCCGCAACCATCTGTCGACGGAACGACTGAGGTCGATCATCGGAACGGACGACTACGTCTGGCACGGCTACACCAGTCTCCATCTCGATGGAAGCTGGCGCAAGGCCACGCCCGCGTTCAACCGATCGCTGTGCGACAAGCTGGGTCTGCAGGCGCTCGAGTTCGACGGCGCCAGCGACTCGCTGTACCAGGAGTTCGACGGCCAAGGTCGACGACACCTCGAATACGTTCGGCAACGCGGCGAGTTCGATGACGTGCCGGTCGAACGGATCCGCGCCGCGTTCCTGCAGCACTATCCGCGTCTCGTGCAACTGGCCCGGGCGGACTTCGATCAGGACGTCGGGAACGAAGCGGAGTCCTCGGGCCGGACTTGATCAGCGACGCGCCAGCAGGTGCAGTGCGCGTGCCTTCGCCAGTGCACCCGAGCGATTCCCGACTTCCAGTTTCGCGTATACGTTGCGCAGGTGCCATTTGACCGTGGTCAGCGACAGCGAGAGCCTGTCGGCGACCTGCTGGTTGCTCAAGCCCTGGTCCAGCAGTTCGAGCAACTGGATCTCGCGCACCGACGGGGCATCCAGGCCCGGGGTGGCAACCTCCGCGTCGCCCAGCCCGGACTGCAGTCGCTCCAACAAGGCAAGCTCGGCCGGCTGCACCAGGCCGAAGTCCTTGGTGGCGACAGTCGCGAACAGCGGGCCGAGCCAGAACTGACGACACTGGAACGGATGCATCAGCTTGCCCGGTGCCGCGGCGGAGATCGCGAGGGAGAGATGTCGCAAGGCCTTGGCAGGGTTCTGTTCGCGCACTTGGATCTCGGCGGCGGCCAGCAGCAGCTCGATGACGTCGCGCTGCCGGCCCTGGGACTGCGCGAGCCGCTGTTGCTTCTCGATCAGTGCCATCGCCTCGTCGTAGTGGCCGGCCGAGATCTTCATCTCGATCGGCGCTAGCATCCAGTCGCCCCGCTCGCGCGGAACGAATGGGGACGAATCGTCCGCCGTCGCGCCGATCCGCAGCCGCTGGGCCAGCACCTGCGCGTCGGCGAGCCGGCCCAGTTGCAGAGAGCGACGAATGCGACTGGCGGCCAGCACCTTGTGCAAGCGCGCGGGGTAGCTGTGCGCCACCTTCTCGACGGCTTGCGGCGACAGCACGTCGCTCTCCTCGCCGGTCCACAGAGCCGCGCACGCGCCGAGGCCCTGTTCCGCACTGGTGACGATGCCGTGGTGCATGGCCCGCAGCAGCCCTCGTTGGGCGAATTCTCGGGACTGCTCGACGCGGCCGAGGTCGAGTACCACGCGCGCCAGCACGAAGTCGATCGTCGCGACCACTTGAGCGTCGCTGCCCAGCGCCGTTGCCACCTTGGTGCGCACTTCCTGCAGCTTTTGTTCGGCGACGTTGGGCCTCGCTTCCGTCATCTCCAGCACGGCCCACAGGATGCCGACCCACGCGCTTCCCCAGGGACTATCGGCGCGGAACATCGCCGCCTCGGCCAACTCCATGTGTTCGCGGACCGCCACCAGGTCGCTGCGGTCGATCTCGACGATGGCTGCAATGCCAGCGGAAACAGCCAGGCTCAGGGCGTCCTGGGAATCGTCGTCGGTGATGATCGCCATCGCGCCCGCGTGCGCCTCCTCTAGTCGATCAAGGTAGAGGTTGGCCACGGTGCGCAGGAAGACGCGACGCGCATGGGCCGCGCGGCCGGCCTCTGTCGGCGCCGCCCCGTCGGTTGCCCGCGCGTCGAAGCTGTCCAAGGCCTTGCGCGCCCGTTCGTACTGCATGGCGTTGCACAAGGCCCAGACATACCAGCCGTGTGCCTCGACCGATAGCGAACCGCCGATGGCAAGCAGTTGGTCTGCCCACTGGATAAACGGCACCATGCGACCCTGCTCACCGGTGACCACGCTTCCAACCCGATCCAGCAGGGACTCCGCCAACGGAATGGCATGCGCGTCCAGCGCGACGCCCAGCGCCGTGACGTCGTCGCCCTGCTCCGCGTGCCAACGGGCGGCGTTGCCCAATACTTCGTGACGCCGAGCAGCCTCCATCCGCGCATGCGCTTCGGCCAGCAGGAAATCGCGCAGGAGCGTGTGGAAGCGCAGCCAGCGACCGCTCTTGTCCAGCGGGAATATCAGCACGTTGCGAGACACGAGCGTGTCGATCCATGCTTTCGCCTCCGAGCGCCCCGTCATTCGCGTGGCCAGCTCGATGCTGAACTCGCGCACCAGCGCGATCTCCAGCATGAACTGCACGAGGTCAGGATCGAACCCGACCAGCACCTTGCGCGTAAGCAGCCGCGCGATGTCGCGGTGATCGCCCGTGAAGCGATCAAGAACAGAGGCCGAGTCCGGCTCGGTGCCGGCAGTGCCCAGACGCTGTTCCGTCGTCATCAGCACTTGCAGCAGTCGCACGGCGGTGGGCCACCCTTCCGTGCGAGTCTGGATGCGCGCCAGCGCTTCCTCGCCGATCGCGGCGACGCCCGCCTCTTCGAACAGACGCATCGTGCTGCTGCGATCGAAACTCAGCTGCGTACCACCCAGTTCGAGAGCGCCCTTCTCCAATTTTGCGCGCACGATGTCGATCGGCATGTCGCGCGTGCTGGACAACACGAGCCGCAGGTTCGGACTCGAAGAGAAGATGAGACGCGCGAGCAGCTCGGGCAAGGCGCGGTCGTGGCAGAACCCGAGGTTGTCGATGAAGAGCACGACTTCGCCGGACAGCTGGGTCAATTGCATCAGCAATTCGTCGACGACGAACATGCTGCTGCCGCCGAATGACTGCGGAGGCGTCGTACGTGCGTCCGACTCCGAACCAGTCGTCCGATACGACTCCGCGATCGCCGCCCGCAACATGAACAGCAGCGTCGATAAGTCGCTGTCCCGGTCGTCGAGCGTCAGCCAGAGACAGCGCGTGCCGCGCGCGAGCAGTTCCTCATGGAGGCGCGACAACAGAACGGTCTTGCCATAGCCCGGCGCCGCACAGACCGCTACAAGCTTTGGCAACGCCGGCAGATGCAGCAGCGTCGCGAGAGCGCGCGTGGCCACGGGCTTGAAGTCGAACCGCGGCGGCGTGATGTGAATCGATTGCGCACGCAACTCGTGCGCGGCGAGCGCGTCGCGCGCAGGTACGGCAGACGAGTCATCCACCATCTGTCTTGTCTCCATCGTTTTTGTTCAGCCTGCACATGGTAGGACGCCCAGCCTTCGGTGGTGTGAACGACGCGGAGCATCTCATAGGTGCAAACCCGGCAGCTCATCCTTGGATCCGATGCACAGCCATATGGTAAGCATGCGCACCATTATTGTCCGACAGTGCACCGACCGTTTGGACAAGCCGTACGAAGCAGCGCCCAGCGGCAAGCAATTGCTGCACTGCACACAGAGAAATCACGCCATTTCATAGGGATAGCGCTTCCTCCAGCTATCCCAAAGGAGGGGGCGACACCCTTCGACGACGCGCCAAATTCAGTTGTTCCCCAAAAACGAGTCGGAGACAACGAATGAACACGATGACCGAAGGCGCGGCCCTTCAGAACAGCGCATCGGCGCGTCGCGCGCGCGCAGCCTTGGTGCGCCGACCGCAGACGCCGTTGCTGCTCGAAGAGATCGACGTGGCCGCCCCGCGTGCCGACGAACTTCTCGTGCGCATGGTCGCGACGGGGATCTGCCACACCGACGTCGTCTGCCGGGACGGGTTTCCGGTGCCGATGCCGATCGTGCTCGGCCACGAAGGCGCTGGGATTGTCGAGGCAATCGGTTCGGCCGTTACCACCTTCGCTCCAGGCGACCACGTGCTGCTCTCCTTCAACTCGTGCGGCGCCTGTGCCAACTGCGTCGGACACGAACCGGCCTATTGCTACCAGTTCCTCGGCCTCAACTTCGGCGGCGTGCGCCTTACGGACGGCACCTCGGGCCTGAGCCAGAGCGGCGAACAGGTCAACGGCCAATTCTTTGGCCAATCGTCGTTCTCCTCGCTCGCGATCGCGCGGGCGGCAAACGCCGTCAAGATCGACCCCTCGCTGCCCCTGGAACTGATGGCGCCGCTGGGATGCGGCATCCAGACTGGCGCCGGCGCGGTCATCAATTCGTTGAAGGTGCGCCCCGGTCGCGGCATCGTGATCTTCGGTGCCGGCGCCGTGGGCATGAGCGCTGTGATGGCCGCCAAGGCCATCGGCGCGGGAGCCATCGTGCTGGTCGAACCGAACGGGGCGCGTCGCGCGCTGGCCGCCGAACTGGGCGCCACGTGCACGATCGATCCGCGCGACGGCTCCGACACGCTGGCCGCGATCAAGGCCGCGGGCGGCGGCGCCGGCGTCGGCTACGCACTGGATACCACCGGCATCCCGGCCCTCGCCGGCATGGCCGCCGACGCGTTGCTGCCCAACGGACAACTGGGCCTGATCGGCATCCCGCCGCCCGACGCGATGTTCCCGATGAGCATCATGAGCATCTACGTGCGCGGCATCGGCATCAAGTGCATCTGCGAGGGCGACAGCGATCCGCAGGTCTTCATCCCGCAGCTGATCGAGATGTACCGCAAGGGCCAGCTACCGCTCGAGCGACTGGTCAAGACCTTCCCCTTCGAGCAGATCAACGAGGCCTTCGCGGCCTCCGAGAACGGCTCGGTCATGAAGCCGGTCGTCGTCTTCTGAACACCGGTCGAGTGACCTTTCTGTGAGCGCAACAACCGAGTGAACATCATGTGGGAATACGCGAAATACTATCTGGCGCCGCTGACGCAGGTGCTGGCCATGGCCGGCTTCTATGTCGGGGGCAACTACGTGTGGGTCGGCGTGGCGTTCTTGCCCGTCATGGCGATCATCGACTCGCTGCTGCCGCTCGACCTGCGACCCCGCAAGATGAAGAACGGCGCGCTCGCGTTCGTTCCGATCTGGATGTCGACGCTGCTGGCACCGTGCGTGTATCTGGCATTCGCCTGGTCCATTGCAAATCACGACTTGACGGTCTCCGAAATCATCGGAGGCATCTTCAGCTGCGCCTGGCTCTCCGTCGTGCCCGGTGTCTCCGCCTTCCATGAGCTGTACCACGCACGAGGCCGCATCGGCCGCACCGTGGGGCGTTACGCTCAGGTCTGCTACCTGGATCCGACGCGCATGGAGGCCCACGTGGTCAGCCATCATCGCGACGTCGGTACCGTCGTTGACAGCGACACGGCGCGTCGGGGCGAGACGCTCTACTCGTTCGCGCCCGCGGCTGTCATCGAGTCCACCAAGCTGTCGCAACACGTGGAATCGGAAGCGCTCGAGAAGCGCGGGTTCGGGCGCTGGTCTATCCGCCACCACATCTGGCGCGCCATTCTCGCGCAGCTGATCTTCCAGTCCATCATGTTCGCGATCGGCGGCTGGAAGGCGGTGGGCTTCGGGTTGATCGCGATGGTGATCGCGCGCTACTGGGTCGAGACGTTCAACTACTTCCAGCACTACGGACAGGTTCGCATCGAGGGCACGCCCATCGAGAAGCGGCACGTCTGGAATCACTTCGGCCCGCTGTCGCGCATCGTCGCGTTCGAGATCACGAACCACGCCGACCATCATCTCAACACGTACCTGCCCTACTACGCGCTGGTGCCGCACAAAGAGTCCATCCGCATGCCAAGCGTGTTCGTGTGCTTCTTCGCGGCGCTTGTGCCACCGCTCTGGTTCCGAATGATCATCAAGCCGGCGCTCCGGCGCTGGGATCTGGAGTACGCCAGCGCGCAAGAACGCGCGCTCGCTGCGGAGCAGAACCGCCTGGCGGGCTGGGAAGACTGGTCGCATCAGCCGGTCGCCGCCTGAGCCGCCATGCGCAGCTTCCTCCAGTCGTTGATGGGCAAGCCCGCCGCGACGAAGCAGATGCAGATCTTGCCCCAGGGCGTCAGCGTGACGATCGCCCCGGGGAAATCCCTCCTTGAAGCTGCTCTCGCCCAGGGTATCGCCTATCCGCACAACTGCACCGTGGGCACCTGCGCGTCCTGCAAGTCGAAGCTGGTGCAGGGTCGCGTGCGCGAAGCAACACCCTTCGGCTACACCTTGTCGAAGGAAGAGCTCGACGCCGGCTACATCCTTGCGTGCCAGGCGTTTCCCAAGGACGATCTGACCATCGTCGAGATTCCCCAGCCGGGCGCCGACCTGCCGGCTCCCGAAGCCTTCAAGGGCGAGATTGTCTCGACGCAGCCGCTGACGCACGACATCCTCAAGGTCACGGTGCGCGTCGATCGCCCCATGAACTATGTCGCCGGCCAGTACGCGAGCGTGCGCATCGCAGGCATGCCTCGACTGCGCCACTACTCGTTTGCGGACGCACCGCAGCGCGAGGGCCGTAAGGACCTGAGCTTCTTCATCCGAAAGGTGCCCGACGGCGCTTTCACGTCTGCGCTGTTCGACGGACGGCTGAACGGCCAGGCACTCGAGATCGAAGCGCCGCAAGGCAGCTTCTATCTTCGCGGTGGCAACGCAACCATGATCTGCGTCGTCGGGGGCAGCGGGTTGGCACCGTTGCTGAGCGTTCTCGAGGACGCCCGCAAGCACCGAATCCGCCGACGCTGCGTCCTGTTGTTCGGCGCGCGCACACAAGCCGATCTCTACATGCTGGAGCAGATCCAAGGTCTCTCCGAGAACTGGCTCGAGCCTTTCACGTTCGTGCCCGTTCTGTCGCATGAACCCGCGGACAGCAACTGGACCGGCGCGCGCGGGATGGTGACGGAGTTCATCGCTTCGTCCGCGACGGATGTCATTTGGACAAGCTCGGAGGCCTACATGTGCGGGCCACCACCCATGATCGACGCAGCAATCGCCACGCTGGTGGCTGCCGGCCTCCCGCTGGACGCCATCCATTACGACAAGTTCTCAGACGGAAGGGACTGACATGAGCGCCATCTTGCCAACTGCCACGTCGGCGCCACGCGGCGCCCAGGCATCCACACCCACCGCTTCGCACTCCGCTGAGCAATCCAGCGAGTTCGGCTACTGGCGCTTCTGCGCCTGGATGGGACCGCTGTTCATGGCGGTCTTCATCGTCTTCTGGGGCGTGATGGGCCACAACATCCCGCCATGGAATCCCGACTTGTCCGCGTCGACGGTCGCACAGTGGTTCCGCGGCGAGGCCAACACGATCCGGCTCGGCATGGTCGTGGCGATGACCTTCACCGTTTGCTACGCCGTCTGGGGCCTCGCTATCGGTCGCGTCATGTCCCGCATGGTGCCGCGCGACAGCATCCTGGTCGACCTCCAGATCTGGGGGGCCGGGCTGACCGTCGTCCCGGTGCTCGTATCGACCTCGTTCTGGCTGGCCGGCTCGTTCCGCCCCGATGCGTTGCCCGACACCATCCTGCAGTTGCTCTACGACATGGCCTGGCTGCTGATCGACCTCGCCTACTCGGTCACGTCGGTGCAGATGTTCGCGCTGGGCGTCGCGATCCTGAAGGACAAGCGCAAGACGCCGCTGATCCCGAAGTGGTTCGCCTGGTACGGCATCTGGGTCGGCTTCATGTTCATCGCCGAGTGTGTGATGCCGTTCTTCAAGACGGGTGCATTCGCGCGCGACGGCGTCCTGAACTTCTGGATCGAATTCATGATCTGGTTCGTCTGGGTTCCGGGCCTCACGTTCTTCGTGCTGCGGGCGATCAGCCGTATCCAGCGCGAAGAACAAGGCTGAAGCGCATGTCCGCGATCGGCGAACTCGTCCACGTCGATCTGGCCAAGCCCGCGCTCGCGCGGCGCACGATGAAGCGCCGGCTGGCCGGCGAGTCCGGTGTCTGGGTCTTCATCGGCGCCGACATGGCGGCCTTCGGGCTGTTCTTCCTGATCTTCACCTACGGCCGCATCGCCCATCCGGCGCTCTACGAGCACTCGCGACAAGCGCTGAATCCGACGATCGGCTTGCTGAGCACGCTCTTCTTGATCACGAGCGGCTGGATGGTGGCCTTGGCTGTGAGCGCAGCGCGCAACGGAGACCGCAATCCGGCGCGCATCCTGCTGGTGCTTGCGATGCTGGTCGGTGCCGGCTTCGCGGTGAACAAGGTGATCGAGTACACGGCCAAGATCAGCGTCGGCATCACGATGTTGACGAACGAGTTCTTCACGTACTACTTCATCTTTACCGGCATCCACTTCATCCACTTCCTCATCGGGATGGTCGCGCTGGCACTGTGCGTGTCCAAGGCACGGCACGAACCTTCCGACGCGCGCTTCCTCACGTGGATCGAATCGGTCGGGTGCTATTGGCACATGGTCGACCTGCTCTGGATCGTCCTGTTCCCGATGCTGTACCTGCAGCTATGAGCTCGTCGAATCACACCTCGCCGAAGCAGGCCACTGCCGTCTGGCTGCTGCTGGTCGTCGCCACTTTCGCATCGTGGTGGCTGATCGAGCAACACGGGATTGGCGCGCACATCGCCACGGCGGCCGCGTTGCTGATCGCCGCCCTCAAGGTCCGAATGGTGCTGCGCGACTTCATGGAACTGCGCACGGCACCGTGGGTGTTCGGCGCCCTCTTCGACGCGTGGATCCTGATCTTCGTCGGCGCGATCGTGGCCGGCTACTGGATCGCCTTGCGCTGATTCCGATCCTTTCCCGAGCAACTACAACAGGAGACACGACATGAACCCGACGCTTCAATCGATCCAGCAGAAGTACAACCTCTGGCGAATCTGCGCCTGGTCGGGGCCGGTGTTCCTCGTGGGCTACGTCATCACCTGGGCCATCCTCGGCTACAACATCCCGCCCGACGATCCGAGCCAGTCACTAGCCGACCTCTATGCGCACTATGCGAACAACAGCGTGCGCATCCGCCTGGCTTTCGTCGGCAGCGTGTTCTTCATCCCCTTCTATTTCGTCTTCGGCAGCGTGCTGTCGCGGATCATGCAGAAGATCGAAGGCGCGGACGGCCCGCTGTCCATCGTAGAACAGATGGGCGCCGCCACGACCACCGTGGTCGGCATGGTGGCCGGCATCTGCTGGCTCACTGCCGGCTACCGCGTCGAGGAGCGCAGCCCCGAGATCGTCCGCACGCTGCACGACTTCGGTTGGCTGTTCTTCGACACCACCTACATGGTGACCGGCCTGCAGATGCTGGCGATGGCCATCGTCTTCCTGAACGATCGTCGCGCCCAGCCACTGATCCCCCGTGCGTTGTCCTGGTACAGCGTCGCAGTGGTCGCCGCATTCCTGCCGCTGTCGCTGTTGCCGTTCTTCTACTCCGGCCCGTTTGCCTGGAGCGGCGCGTTCTGCTACTTCGTGTCGCTGGGCAGCTGGTTTGTTTGGGTGACGATCCTGTGCTTCTGCACATTCAAGGCGATCCGCCGTCTCGAAGGTGAAGAGCTCACGGCGCTGGGGCTGGCGTCGGGCGCGCCGGCAACGACTCCCGTTGGCAAGGCGAGCTTCGCGTGATCCTCTCCGACGACCAGCGCGCGCTGCAGGAAGGCGCCCGACGCTTTGCTCGGGAGCGGCTGCTGCCCGATTACCAGCGGCGCGAGAGGACCGGCGTGCTCGATCGTGAGCTGCTGCTCGAGATGGGCCGGCTCGGCCTGATGGGCGTCGAGTTGCCGGAGCGGCTCGGCGGACTCGGGCTCGACGCCGTCACGACCGGCCTCATCGCGGAGGAGCTCGCGTATGGCGACTTCAACGTGAGCCTGGTCCCGGTCGGCACATCGCTCAACGCCGCGATCCTGCTCAAGAACGCGCAGCCCGAGTTGGTCGATCGCTGGGTACCGCGCATGGTTCGCGGCGAGGCGCTCGTCGCGATCTGCCTGACGGAACCCCGCGGCGGCTCCGACGCCGCCAACCTGCAGGTGCGTGCCCGGCGCGACGGCGACCACTACGTCATCAACGGCGAGAAGACATCGATCACCTTCGCCGACCGGGCCGACGCCTACATCGTCTTCGCGCGCAGCGGCGAACCCGACTCCGGCGCGAAGGGCGTCTCCGCGTTCTTCATCCCTGCGGACACGCCAGGCATCCAGCGGACGTGCTTCAACGACGTCGGCAGCGCAATTGCCGGCCGCGGCTCGGTCTTCTTCGACGACGTTCGGGTGCACATCGACCACCGGCTCGGCGACGAGGGGAAGGGCTTCACGCAGGTCATGCAGGGCTTCGACTACAGCCGCGCGCTCATCGGTCTGCAGTGCGTCGGCGCGGCGCAGGCCTCGCTCGATGAAGCGTGGGCGTATGCCAAGGAACGCGAAGCCTTCGGTCGCCCGATCGCTCAGTTCCAGGGCGTCACTTTCCCGCTGGTGGAAGGCGAGTCGCAGATCGCTGCGGTCCGACAACTGTGCTTCCACGCGCTGGAGCTGCGTGACGCGGGCCTTCCTCACACCAGCGAGGCGGCGATGTGCAAGTGGATGGGTCCGAAAAACGCGTTCGACGTGATCCACCAGTGCCTGCTGACCTTCGGGCACTACGGATGGTCGAAGGATCTGCCCCATCAACAACGCATGCGCGACGTGATGGGCCTGGAGATCGGCGACGGAACGGCCGGCATCATGAAATCAATCATTGCGCGCGAGAAGGCGGGTCGCGCCAGCGTGCAATACCTCTGACGCCGTGCCAACGCGACCGTCAACCCTTCCGGATCCCGACATGCGCTATCAATCCGTCTTCGCCCCCAACCTCTTCGAAGGCAAGACCTTCATCGTCACCGGCGGCGGCAGCGGCATCGGCCGCTGCACCGCCCACGAGCTGGCGTCGCTTGGCGCCACCGTCGCGATCTGGGGGCGCAACGCCGAGAAGCTCGACACCGTGCGCCAGGAAATCGAGGAAGACGGCGGCCGCGTCAGCACGCACGTCTGCGACATCCGCGAGGAGAGCCAGGTCATCGCGTCCGTCGATGCGGTGCTCGCGCAGCACGGCCGCATCGACGGCTTGCTGAACAATGCCGGCGGCCAATACCGCACGGCGATGGAGACGATCTCCACGCGCGGCTTCGAGGCCGTGGTGCGTAACAACCTGACCGGCGGCTTCATCGTCATGCGCGAGGTCTACCTGCGCTGGATGAAGGATCACGGCGGGTCCATCGTCAACATCATCGCGGACATCGTCAACGGCTGGCCCGACTACGCCCACTCCGGCGCCGCGCGCGGCGGCATGCTGACGCTCAGCGAGACGGCCGCCTGCGAATGGGCGGTGTCTGGCGTTCGCGTCAACACGGTCGCGCCTGGCGGCATCGCCTCGAGCGGCTTCGACACCTACACGCCCGAGGCCAAGGCCAAGATCCGAGAATACCCGCCGACGATCCCGCTGCAGCGCTACGGCACCGAGGCCGAGCTCTCGGCGGCGGTCGTGTTCCTGATGTCGCCGGCGGCCTCCTACATCACCGGCACGTGCATCCGCGTCGACGGCGGCGCGCCCAACGCGCGCGGCACGTGGAAGCTGCAACCGCACCGGAACAGCATCCCGTTCGCCGGCTTCCATCGTGCCGTGCAGCCCGAGATGCTCAAGGAACCGCAATGACGAACGCCGACACCGCCCCGCTTCGCCTCGACATCTCGGAGGGCATCGCCACTCTCACCCTGTCCCAGGGCGCCCGTGGCAACCCGATCGACGGCCCGTTCTGCCGCGCGTTTCTGCTAGCCGCACTGAGGCTATGGAACGAGCCGAGCCTGCGCGTCGTGCACGTGCGTGGCGAGGGCGCGAACTTCAGCTTCGGCGGCGACATCAAGGCCTTCACGTCGAACCTCGACCAGCTTGGGGCGTCGGTGCGCGAGTGGACTGCCGACCTGCACATGGGGCTGTCCCGCTTCTGGCAACTTCCAGTGCCGATCATCGCAGAGGTGCGCGGCTGGGCGATGGGCGGCGCCGTCGCGCTGGTCGCGGGTTGCGACGTCGTCATCGCTGCCGAATCGGCCCGTCTCGGATCGGCCTTCGCGCAGCTCGGGTTCAGTTGCGACACCGGCTCCACGGTCACCTTGAGCGCCCGAATGGGCATGGCGCGCGCGCGTCGATTCGTGCTGCTTGCTGAAGTGCTCTCCAGCGCGGACGCACTGCAAGCGGGGCTGCTCGACCAGGTCGTGCCGGATGTCGATCTCGGCAAGACGGCCAGCGCGATGGCACTGCGTCTCGGCAGCGGGCCGACCTTGGCGTACGGTGAGATCAAGCGCTTGTTCCTGCGCTCCCAGCACCAGCCCTTCGAGGCGCAACTCGAAGACGAGGCATTGACGCTGGCCCGCATGGCCAGCACCCGAGACGGGCGCGAAGGCATCTCGGCGATGGCGGAGAAGCGCAAGCCGCACTTCTCGGGAAGCTAGCGCCGAATGGACCAACGCTTCGGTGATGTCGTCAAGGGGTCAGCGCTTCGAGGAGCGCGAGAACATCCGGTACGTCTTCCAGATGCCGGCAGAGGTCGAGCACGCGATCTGCACGAGCGGCGCTGAATGGCACGGCCGCATAAGGCAGGCACTTGCGGAACTTGGCCTCTAGGTCGACCCACGTCATCCGATTCCTCGTATGGCCCTTGACGTACGGTGTCACCTGTTCGAAGCGGCGCCCGTCCGCCAACCGGATCGCCACCGAGTAGCCCTCGAACTCCTCGACGATCCGCGGATCGTGCGAGATCGATATCCGGGCCATCAGCGCGCGCTTGTCTTCACGCGATCGCTCTGACTCGCTGAAGTCCGGCAGGAAGACGTCGCCCTGGATGGCGGCGGTCGCGATCGCGTACGGCGCGCTGAAGAGACACTCTGACGTCGACCGTGGATTCCATTTCGTCTCTTGCGGCACCGTGCAGAGTCGCGCGCCCTCGCTGCCAACGCAGTCAATCGCGGTGATCTGCCGGACATCGATGTCGTTGCGCTGCATCAGCTCGATCGTCCCTGCGATGAACGAGTGCGTGAACTTGCAGCCAGAGTAAGGCTTCATCGACAAGCCGTCCGCAAAATACCAGTGCGTGCCGAGATCGCGCGTCAGGTAGTCCGGCGCCAGCCCTTCGAGATGCAGGTGGCGCAGCATGCCGCCGGGACTGGCCATGAAGATGCCCTTGGGCCCGTTGATTCCGAGCCGGGTGAGCAGCACTGCCTTCACCGCGGTCTCAGCCGCGAAGCCGTGCTGGACGCGGACCATCTGGCTGCCTTCCGCGTACTTCTGCGATTCAGACAGGCTGTGCACCGAGTAGCAGATGCCCAGCGCGTTCCAGGTCTCCTCGACGTTCAAGCCCAGCAGTCTCGCGACCGAGGCCGCGGCGCACAGGGAGCCGTTGAATTCGCCCGGGATGCCCTTCGTGATGTTATTGGGGAGGCTCACCGCAGCGCAAGCACGGACGCTCAGCTCGGCGCCTGTCAGGTACGCGACCAGGAACTCGCGGCCGGAGACCGGACGTCCCGCCAAGCAGAGCACCGCCAGCATGGCAGGCACGTTCCACTCGGTCACGTGGCCGGCGAGTTCATGGACGTCGCCCATGTCGATGCCGCGCGCCATGACACCATTGGCGAAGGCTGCCTGCGGCGCCGGGACCCGATGGCCGTGCACGAGGACAGGGCTCTCGGGCTTGCCACCCCAGTCGGCGATCTGGCGGACGACGGCAGGACTCACCTCCCAGTTCGAACCCGCAATCGTGACGGCCAGCGTGTCGAAGATCGCCTGCTTGGCCAGTTCGATGATGTCGAGCGGAACGTCTTCGTAGCGCGTCTCGATGACCATGTGGGCGAGTTCGCCCGCCGGATCCTGCAACGGCGATGTCGTCACGAGAGCTCCTTCAGACGCGGCGCCAGGCCTGGCATGCGACCATCGCGATCGCCGCCAGCGAGAAGAAGACGAACAGCAGCGCGGGCGCCAGGCCGATCACCGACCACGCATTCGATGCGCCGAGCCGGTTGTCACCGAACGTGAGCGCCCGGTTCGGCGCCCACATCGCCGCCCAGTAGAACAAGGTGTTGGCCCAGCCCGTGCCGATCAGAAAATTGGCGATTCGGCGCGCGGGCTTGTCCGCGAAACCGAGCCCTGGCATCAGCAACGCGACGACCATCATGAGGATTGCGTTGAGCATGCCGCCGACGTGAGTGCGCACCCAGCCGGATGGCGTCGACGGCACCGTGATCGGCACGATGTGCCCCGGCCACAGCTCGACGCCGCCCAGCACGCACATCAGCAGGCCAACGCCCGCGAGCATGGCGATCAGCAGGATCACGGCGGCATGAGCGACCAGGCGCCGCTCGATCGGGTTCATCGTCATGAAGTCTCCTCGACGTGGAACGATTGCAGGACAGCGTCGTGCGCGTCACTCACTTCAGGCCGTGCCAAGGCAGGCGGAACCCACCCTCGCCCAGGCCATAGCCAATCGTTCCGTCCGCCATCTTGTATTCCATGATCTGCTCGCAGATGACGAAGCCGTCCTGCGGAAAGAGCCAGCGGAAAAGGGGCTTGGCTGTGAACGAGCGCTCGACACCCTTCTCGTCGGTGAAGCGCCAGTTCATCTCCGTGACGGCGAACGGATCTTCCTTGTCATAGGTGTTGTCCTCGGCCATTTCGGTGACGCGCAGCCAGCTCTTGCCGTCGTTGAACATGCGCATGTAGGCGCTGCCGCCGCTCGTGCCGACACCGCGGATGCCGCAGAACGTCATGCCGTTCTCGAAGATCGGCCACGCCAGGCGGTAGTGCAGCAGGCCGTCCCAGTTGCGCACGCCGGCCGCGATGTCGCGGATGCCGGTGCAGTTCAGTTCGGTGTGCTCGCCGCGCGCCGTCATGGAGCCGACGACGCGACACGGACCTTCCAGGTGGATGTCCGCGATCTCTTCAGCGAAGGCGCTGTTGTCGCCCTTGCTCATCGCCAGCGAATCGGCGACGTCATGGAGCGCCGTCCACGTGAGATCGAACGAGAAGTCCTTCTCCTCGAAACGGATCCGCGCCTTGCGCAGCGGCTCGAGGACTTCGACGTGCATGCCAGCGATCTCCATGCCGCCGACCGGGCGCTTGGCCGTGTAGGGCAGGCGCAGGTTCGTGCGCGTGAACAACGGCAGGCCGTCCTTGAACGCGATCAGCCAACAGTTGGACTGGTCGGAATGCTCCAGCAGGCCGATGCGGATCAGGACGCCGACGCGCGTCTTCGGATCGTAGGCGTTGAAATAGAAGCTCTGGTTCCACAACGGCTGGCCGGCACCGGCGACGTGGCCTTCGAATTGTTCGTAGTTCATGCTGAGTCCTTGGAGGTACGCGCGTCAGACGGACGCGATGAGGGTGTCAATCGGAGGAAACGAAGCGGCATCCGGCTCCCAGCCCTGCGGCAGCAGCCAGGCGCGGTCGCGGAGCAGCTGCTCGGCGCTGCTTTCCAGCACGACACGTTCGAGCGCCTTCGTGTCGGCACCAGTGCCGAATGCGCAGGCCTGCTGCACGAGCGCGCCGGTGACCGCCCGCAACGCGCGTACGGATTCGACGAGCTCCGCAGGTTCGGCCTTGGCGCGATCGAGCACGTCCCCCGCGGAGCGAATCGCCTTCGCGAGCGCCTCGAGCGTCGATGCCTCCACGACACGCGGGTCCGCCAGCGGCAGGAGACGCTCGCCCATCGTGTGCAGCCGACGCAGTTCGTCGCAATCAAAGCGGTACTGCAGCGGCATCTGGCTCGACAGCAGATTCAGCAAGCCCATGCAGAGCCGTGCCTGCTCCTGCGCGAGCTGGTTGGACGGATCGAGCGCCGGCAGCACGACGTCCGACATGGCCTTGAGCACGCTTTTGATCTGGATCTCGGGGCGCATCTGCATGTCAGTCTCCTTGTTCGATGAGGGTGCGCAGGTCGTCCATCAGCATGGGCGCGATACCGATCAGCCACGTCACGAGGACGTCCTGGTGCGTCTTGCCGTTGCGCGCGGTTCGGTACCCAGTGGCCACGGCCAGCGTGATGATCGAATAAGCGTTCAGCACCTTGTACCAATGCAACGTCTTGGCGTTGACGAGCCTGCCGCTAGCCTTCTCGTAGGCGGCGAAGAAGTCCGCCTCGGGCATCAGGCCGCACACGAGATTGCGTCCAGCTTCGTCGCGCACGCCAAACGCCGGGTTCGTGGTCCAGGCCAGGTCCTGGTGAGGATCGCCGATGCGGCCGAGCTCCCAGTCCAGCCAGGCGGAGATCTGCGAATCGCTCTCCGTGAACAGGAAGTTGCCTACCCGGTAATCCGCGTGCACCAGGCCTGGCTTCTCCAAGGTCGGCAGATTGCGCCGAAGCCAGGCGGCTGCGAGGCGCATCAGCGGTGAGTCCTCGTCGCAGTCTTCTTCCCAGACGCGCTCCCACCAGTTGACGCTCCAAAGCGCGCATTGCGTTCCTGGCTCGGGCACCTGGAAGGCGCCGAGATCTGCGTTCGTGTAGTCGAAGTTGTGGATGCGTGCGAGGCAGTCGACGAATTGCGGAACCAGTGCGTCGCGGAGTGCGGGTGACAACTGCGTGCCAAGGCCGGACACGCCGCTCGATGCGGCCGTCGGCTTGGTCACGCCGGTGGCGAAGCCGTAGACCAGCCCCGGATAGGGCAGGAATTCTCCGTGGGTGTCGCACCAAAAGACCGGTGGTACGGGGACAACGCTCTGCACCGCACGAATGAGCTGAAACTCGCGCAGCCGGCTCGTCTCGACGATGGACTCCGACGGTTCCATCCGCAGCACCATGCGCGTTTGTTCGCGGCCGGCGCCGGGCCGATCCCAGTCAAGCACGAACGCCATCTGAAGCTTCGACGCGCCGCCCGTCATCCATTTCGCCTGCGTGATCTCGAAGCTGCCGGCATGCTGCGACCGGATCAGCGCGGTGACGCCGGCGATCAGCGTCTCGAGCGCCAACGGCGCATATGCAGGACCGGCTCGCCGCTCCAGCCGACGCGTGAGGACGCGGTCGATCTCCGGCTCGATGGGGAAACGTGCTCGCAACGAGGCGATCCACTCCGGGGAAGGCTTGTTCTTGTCGATCGTCAACATGATGTTTCCGTTTCGTTCTCTGCGGGTCAGTGGCCTGCTCGCCTCAGGGCGTCAGGCTGGAAATCGATCATTCGGCCGTGAATGCCGAACTTCCAAGGCGACTTCGATTCGTTGTCGAGGCCCGTCAGAACGTAGCTGTCGTTGGTGAGGTCGAACCAGAGCTCGAAGCGGTACCACGGCACCGTCGCGTCGTAGAACTCGACCAACGAGTGCAGGCCGACCCGCCACAGCTGGCCGCGCGAGTCCCAGGCCTCGCTGATCAGCACCGACCAGCTGTCCTCGTCAAGGTAGAACGTGCGCCGCGCATACACGTGCGAGTGGCCGCTCTTGAGCCGCGCCTCGACGACCCACACGCGATGCAGCTCGAATCGCAGCAGGTCGGGGTTCGGAGAACCCTTGAGCAGCACCTGGCTGTAGGGCACACGCTTGTCGCCCATCGCGTAGTCGTTGTACGGAACGAGCATCTCGCGCTTGCCGACCAGTTGCCAATCGTAGAGGTCCGGCCGGCCGTTGTAGCCGTCGTACTGATCGACGACGGCGAGCCCGTCCGAGCCGTTCTGCACGTTGTCGTAGGCGAGGTCGGGCGCGCGTCGCACTCGGCGCTGGCCCGCGTTGTAGATCCAGGCCTTGCGGTCCTCCACGCCAAGCGGGCTCGGCTCGTGCACGAGATATATCGTCCCGACGAGATCTTCCGGGCTCGTGAAGCAACCGATATACGAGAACAGGCGTCCTGGCATCGATTGGTCGAAGTTCTCGTCGTAGATGCGCTGGTCGTGGAATCCGATGCGGACCACGTCCCCCCTCGCATGCATGACGAACGCGTCGAAATTGCGTTCGACTCCGCCGCCCAGCTCCCGAAGCAGGTGATTCGTGATCGCCTCGAGTCCGGTCTTCGGATCGGGGTACGGGACAGACGATCGATGTGTCGTCTTGTAGGCGGCGGTTCGATGCGTCGCGTACACCGGTATCCTGAACGCCGCATTCCGTGCGAGCAACGCCAGAATACCTGGCGACATTTGGTCACGATGTTCTGCGGCATTCGCGACGGTCACGGTGAAAAGTGGCTTCTCGCCGGCGAAAGGGTCGACGTAGCCCTGCGATGGCTGCCAGCCCGCCGGCGGGCCCGTCATGCCGCCGGTCCAGGCCGGGATCGTCCCGGCTTCGTTGCCGCGCGCATCGGCACCCACTGCAGTCCTGTCCGGCAACGTCGCGCCCTGCGACAGGCCAACGCCGCCTGCTGCGACGAAGAGCACGACGACGCTCATGATCGAGGTCAGGGGCGTGAGCGTCGTGAGGCGGGACATCGCACTCGGGGGTTCAGCGAACCTTGGGCGAACGGACAAGAAACGCAGCGATGGCCGGCAGCAGCAGGATCGCGGCGAACACGTTCACGAGGAACATGAACGCCAGCAGCAACCCCATGTCGGCCTGGAACTTGAGCGGCGAGAAGGCCCAGGTCGCAACGGAGATCGTCATCGTCACCGCGGTGAACAACGACGCCGTGCCGCGCTGCTTCAAAGCCTCGATAAAGGCGTCACGCAGCGGATGGCCGCGCTCCCGCATCTCGTGGCGCATTCGTTCGAACAGGTAGATGCCGTAGTCCACCCCCACGCCCACGCTGATGGCGATCACCGGCAGCGTGTTCACCTTCACGCCGATGCCCAGCATCGCCATGATGGCGTTGCACATCAGCGTGACCAGCGCCAACGGAATCACGATGCACAACGTGATGCGCCACGAACGGAACGTGATGAGGCACAGCAGCGTGACGGCGCTGAACAGCGTCACGTTGACGATCCTGCCCGAGCGCTCCACCACTTCGTTCGTCGCGGCCATCACGCCGACGTTGCCAGACGCCAGCCGGAAGACGATCTTGTCGGAATCGTTCGCCGCCTTGAACTTGCGAACTTCGTCGACGACGTGCGCGATCGTCGTCGCGCGATGGTCGGCCATGTACAACGACACCGGCATCGCATTGCAGCGCGGGTTGCGGTATTCGTTGCCCGAGCGCGAGGAGAAGCCGACGGCCTGGGCGATCTGTTCCTTGGTCTCGGGCAACATGTGCCACTTGACCCAACCCTCGGCGAAATCCTGGGTCACCGCCGAGACGAACGACGACATGCTGCGCACGGCCGCTACCCCTGGGGTCTGGCGCATCGTGAAGTCGAATTTCTCCAGGCTGTCCTGTACGCCACGGTCGATGCAGGGCGAATTGTCGCCCTTGGCTTCGGCAATGACCTGCAGCAGGTCGACGCCGATGGCGAAGTGGCTAGTGATGACGTCGACGTCCTGGTTGTAGCGCGAGTTGGCGCGCAGCTCGGGCACGCCCTTGCTCGTGTCACCGATCATCAGGTTGCGGACCTCAAATAACGCGCCGGCGGTCAGGCCAAGTGCGATGACGATCGGAAGGATCGCGCCGCGCCGCGTTGCGAGCGGGCCAAGCCGCTCCCACAGCCAGTCGCCCATCTTCTCCTTGCCACGAAGCTTCTTCGCCGAGTTCGACGAGATCTTCAAGTACGACAACAGGATCGGCAGCAACACTTTGTTGGTTAGGATCATCACCGTAACGCCGATCGTCGCCGTGAACGCGAGCTCCCGGACGATCTCGATGTCAACCACCGCGATCACCATGAAGCCGAGCGCATTGGCAAGCAGCGCCGTCACACCCGGCACGAACAGCCGCATGAAACAGTTGCGCGACGCGGTGATGCCGTCCGCGCCGTTCAGGGTCTCGAGCTTCCAGGCGTTCGTCATTTGCACAGCGTGCGACACGCCGATCGAGAAGATCAGGAACGGAACTAGGATCGAGAGCGGATCCAGTCCGAGCCCAAGCAAGGGCAGCAGCCCGAGCAGCCAGACGACGGGCACCGACGCCGCGACCAGCGCCGCCGCGGTCAACATCGCTGAGCCGGAATACCAGTACAGCAGACCCGCCGTGATGACGAATGCGCTGATGAAGAAGACCAGCACGCTGGACGCGCCGTCCGCGATATCCGCGATCGACTTCGCGAACCCGATGATGTGGATCGACACCAGATTGCCTTCGAACTTTGCGCGCACCGCCTCCAGCTGTGCACCGACCTTGCGCAGGTCCAGTCGCTGCCCAGTGTCGGGATCGCGATCCTGCAGCGTCGCGACCACCATCGTGGCCGTCTGATCGGCGGAAACGATCCGACCGACTAGATCTGACTTCATCACGTTCTCGCGCACCTGCGCGATCTGGTCGGGACGCCCGGCGAAATCACCGGGCATCAGGTTGCCGCTCTTGAAGCCGTCCTCGACGACCTCGTTGAAGCGCGCGTTCGGTGTCGACAGCGATAGCAGCGAGCTTCGTTCGACGCCCTTGATGTAGAACACCTCGTCCGTGACCTCGCGCACAATGTTGAGGACGTCCTTGTTGTAGATATCCCCCTTCCGGACCTTGATCGCGACGAGCACGTTGTTCGCGCCGCCGAAATCGCTCTGATAGTCGCGGAAGGTCTGCATGAACTCGTGGTTCATGGGGATCATTTTTGAGAAGCCTGCGGTCACCTGCAGGCGTGTCGCGAAGAACCCGAGCACTGCCGTAATTACGATCCCGGCAATCAGGATCGGCAGGCGCCAGTGAAAGATCAGGTAGCCGCAGCGACCGATCAATCCGGATCCGAAGAATCCTCGCGATTCCGTCTCCATCGGTGCGGGTGGGGGCCCAAAGGGCTTCTTTGCCGGGGACATGCTGGCCGTACGATCGGGGTTGCGCATGAAAGGGCTCTCAGTGTTTGACGGCCAACCGGCCCGTGGCCAGGTTGCCGGTGTAGACCAGGCTGCCATCGTCGACGATGCGTGCCTGCGAGATCGACGTACCTTGGGGAGCCAAGGTGAGGTTGAAGCTCTTGCCGTTGTCCGAACTGACTGCGAGCAGGCCTCGATTTCCGGACAGCACGACGCGGCCGTCCTTCGCGACCGAGCCGCCGTTCAGCGTCGCCTTCGAGGCGAACGGCACCTGCGTCCAGGTGGCACCTTCGTCCTCGGAGCGGTAGACGTTGCCGCGCATGCCGAACGCGAGGACGCCGCCAGCGCGCAGCGGCAGCAAACCGAAGAACGAGCCTGCGTACGGTACTTCGACCTTCGTCCATTTGACGCCGCCGTCGGTCGACTTCGCGATCACGCCCGTCTCGCCCGCAAGCATGAGCGACGAGCCGACCTGCACGACCTTGGAGATGTGGCGGTCGAAGTCGTCGCCGAGGATCGTTTCGCGTCGCCAGGTCTTGCCCTTGTCATCCGAGACCAGGTACATGCCGAACGCGCCGCAAGCCACGATCTGGCCGCTTGTCAGCACCGTGACCCCGAGCACCGCATCGGTTCCGATCTCCTTGATCGGCACGAGCGTCCAGGTGCGGCCACCGTCTTCGGTTCGCATGACCGTGCCGCCATGGCCGACGACGACGCCGATCTTGTCGTCGACGAACGCGACGGATGTCAACGTCCTCGAAGTCGGAGTGAGCGCGCCATGCCATGTCTGGCCGTCGTCGTCCGACCTGAAGACGACGCCGCGTTCACCGACGGCGATCAGCGAGTGTCCGACCTCGACGAAGTCCAGCAGCGTTGTCGTCCGGGCGTCGATCACCAACAGCGGATCCGCCGGATGAGCTGGGACTTCGACCGCGCCGGCCAGACACGAAATGGCCAGCACGGCGGCCACAGCCCTGAGTCGTTGCATCACGTCGGATCTCCGGTTCACTCTTGGAGCCGCGGGCGTTTCAGCGCTGTCCACGCCGACGAATCGCATCGACCTGGAAGTCGGAGATCTTGCCGTGGTTGTTCCAGGTGTAGGCCGGCTGCTTGCGCTCGTTCGACAGCGCGGTGACCATGTAGTTGCCGTTGCTCAGGTCGTGATTGATGAACGGTGCCTGGAACATCACCTCGGCGTCGTACGCCTCGACCAGCGGGTACGAATAGACGCGCCAGAGGTTGCCCCGGCCGTCGTAGCCGTCGGCCTGCGCGATCGTCAGGCTGTCTTCGTCGATGTAGAAGACCTTGCGCTTGACGACGTGCGACATACCGGGCTTCAGCGTGGCGTCGACGACCCAGACGCGATGCAGCTCGTAGCGCATCAGGTCGGACTTGACCGAGCCCTTGTCTACCATGTCCTTGTACTTCAGGGAGGGGTCCTGCAGCTTGTAGGCGTTGTAGGGGATGTACATCTCCTTCTTGCCGACGAGCTTGTAGTCGTAGCGGTCCGGCGCGCCCTGGAAGCCCCAGTAGTCGTCGGTGGTGCGCATGCCCTCGGTACCGTCGTCGATGTTGTCGTACGCCAGGTCGGGCGCGCGGCGCACGCGACGTTGCCCCGCGTTGTAGATCCACGCCTGGCGTGAGCCCTTCGTGAAGTCCACGGGGTCGTGCACCAGGTAGATCGTGCCGACCAGGGTCTCGGGTGCGTCGTAGTAGCCGAAGAAGCTGAAGATCGCGCCTTCCTGGCGCGGCTCCATGTTCTGGCCCTGCACCATGTCCTCGCAGAAGCCGACGCGGTAGTAGTCGCCGCTGGCATGCACCGGCAGCCAGTCACGACAGGTCTTGTAGCCTCCGAAATAGCGCGTCGTGTGGTCGTACATCAGCTCGAGGCCGGTCTTCGGGATCGGGAACGGCGTGCCTGGGCCGGTGTAGCCGGTGATGGCCAGGCCGTCGAGCTTGGCCGTAGCTGCCTGCTTCTTCGTCGCGTCATAGATGGCCTGCGGCTGCGCGAATGTCCGATGCGACGAATAGACCGGCATGGCGAAGGTCGGGTACTTCCTGATCATCGCGTACATGCCCGCAGTGATCTTGTCCTTGTACTGGTCGACGTTGCCCGCATTGATCGTGAACAGGGGCCTCTCGTCCTTGAACGGATCGACGTATCCCACGGAAGGCTTCCAGCCGGCCGGCGGCTTGGTCATGCCGCCCGTCCATTCGGGAATCGTGCCTTCCTTGTTGCCGGCCTTCTCCGCACCGTTGGGCGTCAGGTCCTTGCCGAGGCGGTCGAGCTGAGCGGCATCAAGTTCAGCCCGTGCTCCAGTGATCGAGAAAGCGAGCGCGATGGCGCTCAGGGCGAACACGACACGTTGTTGGATCTTCGTCATTTGGCTTGTCTCCGGAATCGTTTAGAAGCTCATGTTTGCGGTGGCGTAGTACGAGTCGCGATCGCGCAGCGGGTCGTACTTCGCGTTGTGGTTGTAGACAACCGCTCCGACCTCGAACGTGTAGCGCTTGGCATAGCTGAAGCGCACGCTCGGAGACAGGGCCATGCGGCCCTCGCTGAACTGGCTGTCGATCGAGAAGCCACGAACGTCATGCGACCAGTAGAGACCGGGATAGACCGTTACTCCGGGAATCAGATCGGTGTAGGTCAGCTCGCCCTTCATCCGGTATCCCCACGCGTTGCGCGAGTAGTAACCGTCCTCTTCACAGCCCTTCGGACTGATGTTCAACGTGCCGCAGGTGCTGCCACCATAGGTCGGGCTAGAGCCCACTCCGAACACAAACGGGCGGCCGTAGCGAATCGCGGTCGGATCCTTCTTGTAGTCCGGCACGTTCGCGTTTTCGATCGCAATCTCTGCGATGAACAGGTATTGGCCAGCGCCGAAGATGCCGTTCCCCGCTTTGACCGTGTTGAGCTGCACCTGGTTCTTGTTTGCGCGGCTGTAGCCCGGCAGGTAGCCCGATGGGCTCGCGAAGGCGGCGACGGCCGCGTTGCCGTAGGGCCCTAGCGGACCGGCTGGTATGCCGTCCGGAGCGAGTGCTCCGGATGCGGCGAGTCCGCTGTAGAGTAGGTCGTTGCCGTCGACTTGGATCGGCACGTTGGTCTGACGGCTCACTTCGCCGCTAACCGACCAGCCCATGATGTTTGTTGACGCGCTTAGCCCGAACGTATGGATGTCGTTGGGGTACTCCCAGAACACCGAGAACGGGCTCGCCGTCGTGCTTCCGCGCTGGATCGAAATGATCGGCAGCCGCGAGTTCAGCTCCATCGCGTAGAGACCGAATTCGGTGTCGAGCGCGTCCGAACTGAATCGATAGGCCAAGCCGAACTCGCCCGAGTTCTTGCCCTTGCGGCCATCGATGGTCGGGATGAAGGCCTCGTTTGCATCGCCGAAGGCCTGCGACTTCGCGAGCGTGATGGCGCCGTTGCAGGGGCCCGGATTGGTGCCGATGTTGCCGACTGCGACGGACCAGTAGTTGCCGCAGCCAGCCTCGATCGGCGTGTCGTACCACTTCGCCTGCCAGAAGCCCTCGATCGAACCGTACTTGCCCAGGCTCTGGCTGAGGTCGACGATCGGCACCGGAAGAAACACTTCCTTCAGCTGCGCGCCAGGCTTGCGAAACGACGGAACGTCGATCGGATTGATCTGGTTAATGCCCTGGACGAACAGGCTCTCACCCCAGTTCACGACTTGGTTGCCCGCGCGAACCTGCAGCGGCAGGTCGGCGACCTGGAAGGTGTCGTAGACGTAGGCATCGAGCAGCCAGACGCCCTTGAATCGATTCAGCTCCTGAAACCCCTTGTCCGAGAGCGGCTTCTCGCTGCCCAGCGTGTCGGTGGCCGAGCTGTAGTTGTTGTAGCCGTTGCCCTGGCTGCCGAGGTGGACGTTCTCGTTCTGCAGCGCCTCGTCGTACCAGGCCTTCGCGCGCACGAACACGCCGAAGTCGTTCTTCTTGATCTCGACCTCGCTGATCAGCTTGAATTCCGTGCTGTAGCGATCGCCCTTGTTGTAGTTGAGGTCACCCTCGTCAACGGTGTTGGGTGCCTGTCCGTCCGTCTTGCCGACGAGGACGCCGTCCGCCTGCGAGTACAGCCGGCTGTCAGCTTTGCGGGCTCGCCAACTGGAGCCGAGAGAGATCGACGAGCTCCAGCTCGCCGTCCAGTCGTCTCCAAGGTCGTAGCTCGTGGCTTGCGCGGAATGCGCGCAAAGCAAGGCAGCGGCCGAAGCCACCCCCGTTCTCAGGAATTGGGATCTCTTCACGTTTGTCTCCTGTTATGAGCGCGTCTTCTTCACCTGCTTGGCGAGGACGCACCGTGGTATCGCCGCCGACTCTTGACCCGGCTTGCCGCCTTCTTGGGAGGCGGTCAATTCTGTATCGCATGCTTATCGTACGGCAGCGTACCATTCCTATGCGTACGTTGACATCCAATGTTTACCCTAGATCCTGGAGAATCGACCGCTGCAGCGCAGCACAAATGAAAAGTGCGCCTCGCGGCGCACTTTTTATCGATGCATGGTGGTCAGAAACCTCGCGCGGCACGGAGCCGCGCAAAGAGAGCGATCAGTCTTCCGATGTCCGCAGATAGTCCAGGATGTTGCGCTTCATCGCGTCGAGCGTCAGCGCCGCGCTTTCCAGCCCGACGTCGTCCAGGCCGGCGAGGATCTTCGCGTTGAGCCGATGGCTGACCTTGCGCATCTTGGCGATCAGCTGCTTGCTCTTGGGCTCAAGGAAGACGCGGTTGATGCGTCGATCCGCGGCATCGGCCTCGCGGCGCAGGAGACCGCCCTTCTCTAGTCGGTCAATCAACCCGCCGATCGCGACCTTGCCCATGTCGAGCTCAACGGCCAGTTGCGACTGCGTCATGCCGTCCTCGCGCGACAGGTAGGCCAACATCCACCACTGCGCGCGCGTCACGTTCAGCGGCTTGAGCACACGGTCAAAGGCACTCCGTCGCAACCGTGAGACGTCGTGGATCAGGAAGCCGAGGCGCAATTCCCAATCGACGTCATCCGAGTCTGCCATCGCGTCGCCCGCGAATTGCAGCGGGTCCATTACTGTAAGGAAGCGTACATTCTAGTCGCGTTGCATCGTTACATCGGATCCCAGGTGAAGACGTCGCCCGAGCGATCGAGCGGCACGAATCCCGCCCGCATCATCGGCAGCGCGCTGTCGACGACGGACTGCGGCGTCCAGCCTTCGCTGTTGTGCGCATTCCGGATGGGCCGCGGCTGGCTGAACAGGTAGATCTCATTGTTGCGCACGCCGAACACCTGACCGGTGACATCCTTGGCCTCGTCGGCGCAGAGTCCGACGACGAAAGGCGCCACACGTTCCGGCACCAGTTTCTTCAAGCCCTCGACACGCCTCTTCTGTTCCGGCGTCTCCGACGGAATCGAATCGATCATGCGCGTCCACGCGAACGGCGCCACCGCGTTGGATCGCACGCCGAATTTCTGCATGTCAAGCGCGATGGACTTCGACAACGCCATGATGCCCAGCTTGGCTGCGCTGTAGTTGGCCTGGCCGAGATTGCCGATCAGCCCGGACGTCGACGTCATGTGCACGTAGACGCCGGAGCTCTGACTCTTGAAGTACGGCGCCGCGGCGCGGCTCACGTTGAAGCTGCCTTTCAGATGGACGGCGATCACCGCGTCGAACTCCGGTTCACTCATGCGGTGGAACATCGCGTCGCGCAGGATGCCGGCGTTGTTGATCACGATGTCGATGCGGCCGAAGGCCTGCATCGCGGCATCGACCATCGCATGCGCCTGGGCCCACTCCGCTACCGACCCGCCGTCGACGACCGCGCGACCGCCCTGCGCCTGGATTTCCGCCACTACCTCCGCCGCGGGCTGGCCGGCGTCCGACTGTCCATCGAGCGATGCGCCAAGGTCGTTCACGACAACTGCCGCGCCCTGCTCCGCCAGCGCCAACGCGACGCCACGACCCACGCCGCGCCCGCCTCCGGTCACCAGCGCGACCTTACCTTCGAGAAGTCTGCTCGTCATTGTTTTCTGTCTCCGATCATGGTCTGAAGCCGAGGGGAAACCCCAGCGATAAAACGCTCCGGATCGCGTTGCTGTTGATCGTTCGCTAGCGTATCATCAAGCACCTCACGACTTATTGCAAGACCGCGAAAGTCCTTCGACCATGACCTCTCCTGATCAGGATTTCGGACTGCTGGCCACCAGCCGCTACGTGCCGCGGCTGCGCCTGGAGCGCAGCGAGGTATACACGCAGAACAAGTGGATGGCACCGAGCCTGAAATCGCTCGCCAAGGGCCGGCGTTCGATGGCGAACTGGGACGAGGACGCTATCACGATGGCGGTCGAAGCCGCGCGACTCGTCATCGCCTCGGCGCCGTCGGCCATGCCGACTCGCCTGACGCTCGCCTCCACCACACTGCCATTCGCGGATCGACTGAACGCCGGCGTCGTCGCCGAGGCGCTGGGGCTTCCCGGCGACACGATCGCCCGCGATGTCGCATCGTCATTGCGCGCCGGCAGCATCGAACTGCGAGACGCGTTCGAACAGGGTAAGAGCGCCACACTGCTCGTGGCGTCGGAGCTGAGGGCTACGCGGCCCGCCAGCGCGCAGGAGCTCATCACCGGACACGGCGCGGCGGCTGCACTGATCGGTATTGGCAAGCCCATCGCCCATTTCGCGTGTGCCGTCAGCATGCAAGCGGACTTCGTCGACCACTTCCGCGAGACCGGCCAGGACTACGACTACGCGTGGGAAGAGCGCTGGGTGCGCGAAGAAGGCTACATGACCATCGCCGTCGACGCGATCCGCGCATGCTTGCAGAAGGCAGGCGTCCAGTCCGCGGACATCGCCCGATTCGCCATGCCCGCACCACTGGCCAAGGTCAACGAGGCGGTCGCCAAGCGCGTCGGGATCAACGCCGAAGCGATCGTCGCCACGGCCTCAGATAGCGTCGGCGACATCGGTTGTGCCCAACCGATCGCCATGCTCGACATGGCACTGCGCGGCGCGTCGCCAGGCGCGTTGATCCTGGTCGTCTCGTTCGGCAACGGCTGCGACGCCATCCTGCTCAAGCGGACGAGCCAGCCGTGCGGCGGCGTCGAGCCCGATCAAGGCGTTCCGGAAATCAGCTACCTGAAGTTCCTGGCCTTCGGCGGCGCAGTGTCACCTGAGTGGGGCATGCGTGCCGAGATGGACACCAAGACCGCCCTCAGCGCAGCCTGGCGCGACCATGCACGCATCGCGCATTTCGAAGGCGGCCGCTGCAAGCGCTGCGGCACAGTGCAGTTCCCCGCAGGACGCCTGTGCGTCAAGCCCGGCTGCCGCGCGCAGGACGAGATGGATCCGATGTCATTGGCCGATGTGCCGGCGCGCGTGATGTCCCACACCAGCGACTTCCTGGCCTACACGCCGCACCCGCCGTTCCAGTTCGGCCACGTCGACTTCGAAGGAGGTGGCCGCGTGATGATGGAGTTCGCGGATGCCGCGGAGGGCGAGCTCGTCGTCGGGCTGGCGTTGCGCATGGTCTACCGCATCAAAGAATTCGATCCGAAGCGCGGGTTCCGGCGCTACTTCTGGAAGGCGACCCCTGTTCGCCCGATTGGCTGAGGAGACGCACGTGGCATCCGGCATCCGCGACAAGGTCGCCATCCTCGGCATGGGTTGCACCCGCTTCGGCGAGCGCTGGGACGCCAGCGCCGACGATCTCATGCTCGAAGCGTTCAACGAGGCCGTCGCCGACGCCGGCATCGACGTCAAGCAGATCGAGGCCGCCTGGCTGGGCGTGTGCCTGGAAGAGAACAACGTCGGCAAGACCGCCGGGCCGTTGTCCCAGGCGCTCCGGCTGCCGCGCATCGCCGCCACGCGCGTCGAGAATGCCTGCGCGACCGGCACCGAAGCCCTGCGCGGCGCGGCCTACGCGGTCGCTTCCGGCGCCTACGACATCGTCCTCGCGCTCGGCGTCGAGAAGCTCAAGGATGCAGGCTATGGCGGCCTGCCGTCGAGAACACGTGGCGTCAGCAACGACCTGTGGCTCCCCAATGCGACTGCCCCCGGTGCTTTCGCCCAACTCGCATCGGCCTACGCGGCCAAGCACGACATCGACCGCAAGGATCTGAAGCGCGCGATGGCCCGCATCTCGGTCAAGAGCCACTCCAACGCGACGCTCAACGCCAAGGCCCACCTGCGCAACAGGATCACGGAAGATGATGTCCTCAGAGCCATGATGATCGCCGAGCCGCTGGGCCTGTTCGATTGCTCCGGCGTGAGCGACGGTGCCGCCTGCGCAATCGTCACGACGCCCGAGATCGCGCGTACCCTCCAACCGGGCCGCGAGCTGGTCACGATCAAGGCACTCGAGCTCGCCGTGAGCAATGGCGAGGAGGCGAGCTTCCAGGGTTGGGACGGCAGCTTCATCGCTACCGCGCGCGAGGCGAGCGCTCGCGCGTACCTGGCCGCGGGCGTGACGCGCCCGCGCGATCAGATCCACATGGCCGAGGTGCACGACTGCTTCTCGATCACCGAAGCGGTGCTCATGGAAGACCTCGGCTTCAGCGCGGACGGCCGCGCAACGCACGACGTGCTCGACGGCGTGTTCGACCTAGATGGCGTGCTCCCCGTGCAGACGGACGGCGGCCTGAAGTGCTTCGGGCACCCGGTGGGAGCGTCCGGCCTGCGCATGGCCTATGAGGTCTACCTCCAGTTGCACGGACGCGCGGGCGAGCGTCAACTCAAGCGAATCGACCGCGGACTCACGCAGAACCTGGGCGGTCATCCGCACCAGAACGTGTCGGCGGTCACCATCATCGGACGTGCGGGGGCCTGACATCCCGCACGACCTTCACGACGATCCAACGATTCAAACAGGAGACATTTCATGCGAGGACTCAAGGAAAAGGTGGCAATCGTGACCGGGGCCGGCAGCGGCATCGGACGCGCCATCGCGCTGCGCCTGGCGTCCGAAGGCGCCGTCGTCGGTGTGTTCGACATCAACCCGGCCGGCGCCAACGAAACGGCGAGCCTGATCGAGGCAGCTGGTGGGCGCGCGATCGCGACGGTCTGCGACATCACCGACTACCAGGCGGTCAAGGCGGCCGTTGCCTCCTTCGAGACGACCGCCGGCCCGACGAACATCCTGGTCAACAACGCCGGCTGGGACACGCCGATCCCCTTCCTGAAGACCGACGAGGCGTTCTGGAAGAAGGTCGTCTCGATCAACTACTTCGGCCCGCTGCACATGACTCATGCGGTCGCGCAAGGCATGTCCGATCGGAAGTCAGGCCGCATCGTCAACATCGCGTCGGACGCGGGCCGTGTCGGCTCCTCGGGCGAGGTGGTCTATTCCGGCTGCAAGGGTGCCACCATCGCGTTCGGCAAGGCTCTCGCGCGCGAGCTGGCGCGAAACGCCGTCACGATCAACACCGTCTGCCCGGGTCCGACCGACACGCCGGCAATGGACGCGTTCGTCGGCAGCGGCGAGCAAGGCCAGAAGATCCGCGACGCCATGGTTCGCGGCGTCCCGCTCGGTCGCATCGGCGTCCCCGACGACTACCCCGGCATCGTGGCCTTCCTGGCCAGCGACGACGCTTCCTTCATCACCGGACAGACCATCAGCGTCTCCGGTGGTCTGTCCATGCACGGTTGAGGTCTCAAAACATGACGAACGAATACAAGGACATCCTGTACGAAGTGCGCGACGGCGTCGTGCGCGTGACGATCAACCGCCCCGACGTCTACAACGCGTTCCGCCTGCAGACGCTCGAAGAGATGATCGACGCCTTCCATCGCGCTGACGAAGAGCGCTCGGCCAATGTCGTCGTACTCACCGGGGCCGGCGAGAAGGCGTTCTGCACCGGCGGTGATCAGAAAGTGCACTTGAGCGAGGATGGCCTCTATGGGCCGCGCGGCACGGTGGGCATGCCCATCGAGGAACTCCAGACCGCGCTGCGCGACCTGCGCAAGGTGACCATCGCGCGCGTGCAGGGCTTCGCCATCGGCGGCGGCAACGTCTTCGCGACGATGTGCGACCTCACGCTCGCCAGCGACAAGGCCACGTTCGGCCAGGTCGGCCCCAAGGTCGGCTCGGCCGATCCGGGCTGGGGCACGGCCTATCTCTCGCGCGTCGTCGGCGAGAAGAAGGCACGCGAGATGTGGTTCCTGTGCCGCAAGTACAGCGCCGTCGAGGCCGAGAAGATGGGCCTGGTTAACAAGGTCGTCCCCCACGCCGAGCTCGACGCCGAGGTCGACCAATGGTGCAAGGAGATCAACGAGATGAGCCCCACGGCCCTGACGATTTGCAAGCGCTCGTTCAATGCGGACAGCGAAAGCATCCGCGGCATCGGCTTCCTCGGGGTACAGCTCGTCAAGCACTTCTACCAGACCGAGGAATCGAAGGAGGGCGTGCGCGCGTTCAACGAACGTCGCAAGCCCGATTTCAAGAACTTCGTCAGCTGACCGACAGACGCCGGCCCACCGGCGCGCCATTCCGAACAGGAGTACGGAGACATGTGGCTTCACGCAGACATTCACTCGGTACCGGATATCGTGCGTCACAACGCCGCCATCCGCCCCGACAAGACGGCGCTGGTTCAGGGGCATCGCATCGAGACGTTCGCAGCGCTCGACGCCGCGACGAATCGAGTGGCCAACGCGATTCTTTCCCGCGAATTGCCGCGCGAACCGGTCATCGCCTTCATCGGCAAGAACTCGATCCCCTTCTTCGAAGTACTGTTCGGCGCGACGAAGGCCGGCTGCGCGATCCTGCCACTGAACTGGCGACTTGCTGCGCCGGAGCTTGCCGTCATCCTCGACGACGCGCGCCCGTCGATAGTCTTCGTCGATTCGGAGTTCGTGCCGCTGCTGCGCGCCGCCGAAGCCGGATGCTCGGCCCGTTTCGAAACCGTCGGTTTCGACTCCTCGACCGAAGCCGCCAGCGGCCTGGAGGCATGGGCGGCAGGTTTTCCGACAACCGATCCGCAGGTATCCATCCAGCCCCTGGACGTCGCGCTGCTGATGTACACGTCCGGAACCACAGGCGTGCCCAAGGGAGTCGAGTTGACGCACCAAGGCCTGAACTACATGCGGCTGTGCGAGAACTTCGAGCCCGAATTGCAATGGCGCAACGACGACACCCTGCTGATGGTGATGCCCAATTTCCATCTGCTGGGCGCAGGCATCCCGCTCCAGTCGCTGTACAACGGCTCGAAGGTCAGCATCCTGCCGGTGCTCGAGCCGGGCAAGCTCCTGGCGCGTGTGCAGGCCGATCGCCCGACCATCATCGTACTGGCGCCGACCGTCATCCAGATGATGCTCGATCACCCTGCCGCCCGTGACACCGATTTCTCGTCGCTGCGCTACGTGATGTACGCCGGCTCGCCGATCAACGCGCAGTTGCTGCGGCGCGCGCTGCTCGAGATGAAGTGCGAGTTCATCCAGTTCTACGGGGCCACCGAGTCGTCCGGAGCCATGACGATCCTCCGACCGGCGCAGCATGACCTGGTTGACGAGCAGAAGCTGCGCTCGTGCGGCACGCCGTTGCCGTTGATCGAGTTTCGCGTCACCGGAATGACCGGCGAAGAACTGCCCGATGGCGAGATCGGCGAGTTCCACGTCCGGTCGCCCACCTTGTTCCGAGGCTATCGAAACCAGCCTGTTGAGACAGCCGCCGTGCTGTCCAAGGGCTGGTACCGCACCGGCGATGCCGGCTATCGAGACCCAAAGGACGGTTTGCTGTACATCGTCGATCGCGTCAAGGACATGATCGTCAGCGGCGGCGAGAACATCTATTCTGCGGAGGTTGAGCAGGCGCTGCAGAAGCACCCGGCCGTCTCCATGTGCGCCGTCATCGGCGCGCCGGATGAACGCTGGGGCGAGAAGGTCGTCGCGTTCGTCGTGCTCAAAAAGGATGCAACGGCGACGGCCGGGGACCTCATCGCGCATTCACGCAGCCTGATCGCCGGCTTCAAGGTGCCCAAGGACGTCCGCTTCGTCGAGACGCTTCCCATCAGTCCTGCCGGCAAGGTGCTGAAGCGGATGCTGCGCGAGGACGTGTGGAAGGGGCAGGACCGTGCCGTCGCCTGAAGCAGAAGTCGCGGACGTGTCCGTCGAGCCGCAGATCCGTAGTGAGCTCGCGAGCGATGGCGTGCTCATTGCGACCATCGACATGCCGGGTCGGTCGATGAACGTGTTCTCCGTCGCGTTGATGGACGCGCTCGAAGAGCTGATGAACCAGGTCGACGCCGATCCAGCCATCCAAGCGGTGGTGCTGACGTCGGCGAAGGCGACTTTCCTCGCCGGTGCCGATCTGGCGATGGTGAAAGGCTTCACCGACAGCGCCCGGTTCCTGGACGAGGCCGGCATGATCGCCCTCTGCGGACGCCTCGGCCGCCTGTTCGTGCGCCTGGAGAGTTCCGCCAAGCCCTATGTCGCAGCCGTCAACGGCTTGGCGCTGGGCGGCGGACTGGAATTGGCCATGGCTTGCCGAGTCCGCATCGTCGTGGACGATGCCGCTGCGCAGCTGGGGCTTCCCGAGATCCGTTGGGGCCTGCTGCCGGGCGCCGGCGGCACTCAGCGGCTGCCGCGGCTCGCGGGCTTCGACACCGGGTTGTCGTTGCTGCTGAGCGGGCATTCGATGTCGCCCAGCAAGGCTGTCTCGCTCGGCGTTTTCGCGCAAGCCGTTCCGGAGCATGAGTTGATGGAGACGGCGCTTGGCCTGGCCGCGGCGTTGCGAGGCGAGCCGTATTCGGCCGCCGACAAGTTCGCGTTCATCGCGCAATCCGACGTGCCTCCGCGCACAGCCGAGATCGTCAAGGATCTGGCTCGCCAGCACGGTGTGAGCGACATCGACTTCGCGAACTACCCTGCTTACGAGGCGATCATCGACTGCGTTCTGCTCGGCGCTCGCCAGCCACTGCCCGAAGCCAGTGCGACCGAGATGCGTCAGTTCCTGCGCCTCATGTTCGACCCCGTGGCAGCCAACATGATCCGCGCGCTGTTTCTGAACCGCCAGCGAGCGGACAAGCAACTCGCCGCGCCCCGCGCTCTCAAGATCGAGGCGCTGCGCCACGGCAGTTGGTCTAAGGCATGCGCCCTCTGGCCGGAGGCGCTGGCCCTCAGTCGGATCGCGCTGGCCTTCGATACCTCACTGCCTGCGGACACATTTGTGTTGCACGACTCCCGCGGCCTCGAGCACAGAGTGGCTGCGCGAACCCTCGATACGCAGCGATCCATCGTGGGCTCGGACTCGGCTCAAGCGGTTCTCACGCCGGTCGCTAGGCGCGGCCGTGTGCTGGAGATCATCGGTGGCTCGACATCCTCCGCGCAGGCTTTGGCGGCTCTGGCGCCGCGCTTGGCCTCCGCCCTGCCCTTCGTGAGCGGCGATGCGACCAGCGTGCTGGAGCGATTGAAGCCATCCGCGCCGAACTCGCTCGATGAACAGGCCGTACGCGCCCTGCTGCTGCTGGACTCGGGAGCGGCCCCGGATGCGGCCACATTGGACGTGGTCGCGTGCGCTGCCGACCTCACACCCGCCTTTACCGGCGGGCCGCTGTCGTACCTCTGGCAACACCGGCAGCGCCTGCTGCCAATGCTGTCCGCGGCATCGCGCGACGCCTGGACGCGGCGCCAAGCGACACTGGCGGAAGTCTTCACATGACACAGAAGCACTACATCGGTTTCAAGACTACTCCCACGACGATCGCCGTCGACGACTGGCGCGTCAAGCTGTTCTGCAAGGCCATTGGCGAAACCAACCCGATCTACCTGGATGAGGTCGAGGCGCGACGCTCGGGCTACGCAAGCTGCCCGGTGCCGCCAACCTTTCTCAAGGCGCTGGAAAGCGAGCACTGCGGCAGCGCCGTGTTGCTCGATCTCCTCGGCATCCCGATGCGGCGCGTGCTGCACGTCGAACAGAGCTTCACGCTCCACGGCGAAGTGCACGTCGGCGACGACGTGGAGATCTCGCGGGAAATCGCCGATCTGTACGACAAGCGTGCCGGGGCGTTGAGCTTCGTCGTCGTCAGAACCACATTCCGCAAAGGTGGCGCGCTGGTGTGCGAGGGCGTGCAGACGCTGATGGTCCGCAACGAGCTGGCGGCATGACGACGACCTTGTTCCCGGCCAGCCTCGAACTCCGCTGGGGCCCAATCAAGGCAGTCGACCTGGCGCTCTACGCCGCAGCGTCAGGCGATCACAATCCGCTGCATCTCGACGAACAGCAATCTCGCAGCGCCGGATTCGAGCAGCCTCTGGTGCACGGCATGCTCAGCATGGCCTACGTCGGTCGTCTTTTCACCGATGCCTTCGGGCCTCGAGCTCTGCTGACCTTGCAGACCCGTTTCACCGGCACGGCCGCCCGCGGTGCCACCCTGACGATCCACGCCGAACTCGGCGAGCACGATCAGGAGTTGGCGCACTACGCCGTGCGTGCCACCAGTGACGAGGGCATCGAGGTGCTCACCGGCGCCGTGACTGTCGGCCAGCGCGGCAAGGTCACTGGCGAATCATGAAGCAGCTCGCTCGCCTGAGCGACGCGTTCGGCGCTGGCGATCGCGTCTTCGTTCCGTGCATCGTCGGCGAGTCCGCGTTGCTGGCCGCCGAGTTGCGCGCCGATCCAGAGCGCGCGCGCGACGTGCATTTCGTCGGCGTGCAGTTCCCCGGCATCGATACCATCGACTACGTCGCGGCGCATGAGTGCTCGCGTTGGACGACCTGGTTCATGTCACCCGCCGTCCGTCGAGGCCTGGCGGAAGGCCGCGCACACCTGCGCCCCACGGACTATTCAGGCATCGCCAACGATCTGTTGCAAGGCCCGCCCGTCGACGTTGCGATCGCCCAATTGAGCCCGCCCGATTCGGCTGGCTGGTGCAGCGCTGGATTGAGCGCCGATTTCGTGCCGCTCGCCTGGAAACGTGCGCGACGCCGCGTCGCGCACGTGAATCCTCTCATGCCGATCACCCGCGGCTCGTTCCGCGTCCGGCTTAGGGACGTCGATGCGTGGGTCGAAAGCGACCAGCCCCTGCTCGAATTCCAGGATCCGGCGACATCCGTCCTGGACATCCGCATCGCGACGCTGGCCAGCAACTGCGTTCGCGACGGCGACACGCTGCAGTTCGGCATCGGCACGATTCCACTCGCCCTTGGCCAGACGCTTGCAGGCCATCGAAGTTTGAAGATCCGTGCCGGCATGGTCACCCAGACGTTGCGGCTGCTGTCGGAGGCCGGATCGCTGGACGAGGATGCGGTCGTCATGACCGGTGTCGCGCTCGGGGACGCGGCGTTCCACGACTTCGTCGCGCGCCATCCGACGCTCTGGTTCACCGACGTGCGCGAGACGCATGCCGTCGCCAGGCTCGCGGCGATCCCGTCGTTGGTGGCTATCAACTCGGCGGTGGAGGTCGACCTGTTCGGGCAGGTCAATGCGGAGCGCGCCGCGGGGGCGCTGCTGGCGGGCGCGGGCGGCCTGCCAGCGTTCGCGCAAGGTGCGTTGCAGTCGTCCGGCGGCCGGCTGCTCATCTGCCTGCGATCGACGGCCAGCCGCGGTACTGTCTCGCGCATCGTGCCTACCCTCGGGCACGATGGCATCTGCACGTTGCCGCGTCATCTCGCGGACACCGTGATCACGGAACATGGCATTGCGTCGATTCGAAGCCTCGACATCGATGCGCGCGCCCAAGCTTTGATCGCCATCGCGGATCCGACACACCGCGCCTCGTTGGCCAACGAATGGGCACGTCTCCGATCCACTTTGTGAGCGCAATCCATGACGTCATCGTTCCTTCAGCAGTCTGGCGCGACACGACGCGTCGAACTGAGCGGCGCCGTGAATTTCCGCGATCTCGGCGGCTATTGCACCGCCGACGGTCGCGAGATCCGCTGGCGAACGGTCTATCGGTCCGACTCGCTCGCCGACCTGACCAACGATGACCTCGCCATACTGTCTGGGCTCGGCCTGCGAAGCATCTGCGACCTCCGGCATGAGAGCGAACGAATCAAGAAGCCAGATCGCCTGCCTCACGCGTCAGCGACAACACTGCACCAGATCGGATTCTTTCCAGATCGCGCGGAGTCGTTGTTCCAGCGACTCGCCGCGAAGGATATTGCAGCGAACGAGGTCGAGCAGTTCCTTCGAGATGCCTACAGCGCATTTCCCATCTCGCAGGCCGCTGTCTATCGCGCCGTACTCGACATGCTCGTCGGCGAAGGCGCGCTCCCCGCGCTGATCCATTGCACAAGCGGCAAGGATCGAACCGGGTTCGGGATTGCGGTCGTCCTCATGGCCCTGGGCGTGCCGCGCGATGTGATCGTCGCCGACTACGTGTTGACCAACGAATACCGGCGCGATCTGGCGTTCATGATCGGCGAGGGCGTCGATGCGGATATCCAGGCCGCGCTGAAGCAGGCGCATTCGAGCTACCTCGCGGCGGCGTTCGACACCATCGACCGCGAGTGGGGCTCCGACGAGGCGTTCATCGAACGCGGACTCGGATTCAGCCACGAGGCGCGGACTCGGCTCCAGGCGCTTCTTCTGGTCTGACACGAATCAGCCGCTTGCCGAGGTTCTCCCCACGGTAGAGGCCAGCGATCGCGTCCGGCGCCTTGTCGAGACCCTCGAGGATGTCCTCCATGTAGCGCAGTTCGCCGGCGCGCAACCATCGCGCGAGATCCTGTCGAGCACCTTCGTAGTAGTCGACGTGGTCGAAGATGACGAACCCCTGCATGCTGGCGCGGTTCACGAGCAGCCGGCGTTCCACGCGCGGCCCCGTCGGTGCCGGATCCCAGTTGGCGATCGACGACGTGCCGCAGATGACGACTCGTGCGCGCTGGCGCAGATGAGCCATCACCGCGTCACCGATGCCGCCAGATGTGTTGTCGAAGTAGACGTCGACACCCTCCCTGCACGCCTCGGCGAGACGCGCGTCGAAGTCCAATGCCTTGTAGTCGACGACGGCATCGAAGCCGAATGTGTCTTTGCACAGCCTCATTTTCTGGCTGCCGCCAGTGATGCCTACCGTGCGGCATCCGTGCAGCTTCGCGATCTGACCCACGCAGGAACCCACCGCGCCCGCGGCCGTCGAGACGACTACGGTTTGCCCAGGCATAGGCCGACCGATCTGCAGCAGGCCGTAGTGCGCGGTGAGGCCGTTGATGCCCATGACGCCGAGCGCGGTCGACAGTGGGAGATCGTGCTCGGTGACGATTCGTTCGATGCCACTGGCCCGCACGACAGCGTAGTCCTGCCATCCGAACAGTCCGGTCACTCGCGCCCCCTCGGGCACGGCGGCATCACGTGAGGCGACGACGAGGCCGGCAGCGAACGAGCGCATCACAGCTCCGAGCTCTACAGGCTCCGAATAGTTGCGCACGGCACTGACCCAGCCGCGCATTGCTGGCTCGACCGAGAGCCAGTCGTTGCGCACCAGCACCTCGCCGTTCTGTAGCGGCTGCAGGGGCATTTCGTCCAGTTCGAAATGCCAGGCCTGCGGAATCCCCGTTGGCCTCTCCTTCAGCAAGACACGACGGTTCAATGGTTGGCTCATCTCATCTCCTCGTATAAGGCGCCGATCAACACGGGAAAACACCTTGCCCACAAGTCGTACGCATGCGTATGATACGAGACTGTACGCTACGCATAGATACTATGTTGGAGACAAAATAATGGCCGGACTTTGGTTCGAAGAGTTCGCGGTCGGCCGCGTGTTCGATCATGAGATTCGACGCACGATGACCGAGGCAGACAACATGTGGTTCAGCAACGCCACCTGCAACCCGGCGGCCATCCACATCGACGCCGAGTATTGCAAGTCGACCGAGTTCCGCAAGCCGCTGATGAACAGCATCTTCTCACTCGGCCTTGTCATCGGCTTGTCCGTCCAGGAGACGACGATGGGAACGACCGTCGCCAACCTCGGCATGACGGACGTCCGCTTCTCCAACCCGGTCTTCTATGGCGACACCTTGCGCTCGCGCAGCACCGTGATGGAGGTGCGTGCCAGCAAATCGCGCCCCAACGCGGGCATCGTCACGTTCCTGCACCAGGGCTTCAACCAGCGCGATCAGGAAGTCGTCACCTGCACGCGCCAGGCCCTGATGCTGCGGAGGCCGACGTGAGCGCGCTGCGATCGATGCTCTTCGTGCCGGCCGACAGCGAGCGGAAGCTGGCCAAGGCGCAGGGGAGCCCCGCCGACGTGCTGATCCTCGATCTCGAAGACGCCGTGGCGCCCGCCCAGAAGCCGGCGGCGCGGGCCGCCGCGGTGGAGTACATCCGGGACAAGGCGTCGAGGTTGTCGGCGCGCTTGTACGTGCGCATCAACCCACTCGATTCCGGACTAGCCCTCGGGGATCTTGCGGCGATCGTCGTGCCGGGGCTGGCCGGCATCATGCTGCCCAAGACATCCAGCGCGGCCGACGTGCAGCGACTCGCGTTCTACCTGGACGCGCTCGAGGCGCGCTCAGGGATGCCGGCGGGCGGCGTCGCGATCGTTCCGGTGATCACGGAGACCGCCCAGGCGATGCTGACGATGCACACCTTTGTGCCGGGCATCCCCCGGCTCTCCGGCGTTACCTGGGGCGCAGAGGATCTGTCGACCGCGATCGGTGCGATGTCCAATCGCGAAGTGGACGGCACGCTGTCGCCGCTCTATGTGCTCGCCAATTCGCTGTGTCTGTGCGCCGCGGCCTCGGCCGGCGTCGCCGCGATCGACACGCTCCACGCGGACTTCAAGGATGCGGATGGACTGGCCGCTGCCTGTCGCCAATCGCGGCAGCGGGGCTTCACGGGCCGCATCGCGATCCACCCCGACCAGGTGGACATCATCAACGAGAGCTACCGCCCGTCCGACGACGAAGTGGCCAAAGCGCGTCGCATCGTCGATGCATTCTCGGCCCAGCCCGACGCCGGAACGATCAGTCTCGACGGCGTGATGCTGGACATTCCCCATTTGAAGCAAGCCCGCCGGACGCTCGCCCAGGCAGGCTGATCGGAGACAAGCATGGATTTCTCAATCAGCGAAGACCATCGCGCGATACGCGAAGGCGTCTCCGGCGTGGTCAAGCGGTTCAGCGATGAGTACTGGCTCGCGCGCGACGACGACGGCGTGTTCCCACACGAATTCCATCGTGCGATGGCGGACGCCGGTTGGCTCGGCATCACCATGCCCACCGAATATGGTGGCTCCGGCCTGGGCGTCACCGAGGCGGCCATCATGATGAACGAGGTTGCCAGCCACGGCGGTGGCATGGCCGCGACGTCCACTGTGCACATCAACCTGTTCGGCCCACATCCGATCGTGGTCGTCGGCACGCCCGACCAGAAGCAGCGCTGGCTGCCGCGCCTGATCGAAGGCAAGGATCAGTGCTGCTTCGGCTTCACCGAGCCCGACGCTGGCTTGAACACGACCGCGATCAAGACGTTCGCGCAGAGGGTTCCCGGCGGCTACATGGTGCACGGCCAGAAGGTCTGGACGTCGACCGCACAGGTCGCCAACAAGATCATGCTGCTGACTCGTACGACAAAGCTGGAAGACTGTAAGAAGCCGACCGACGGCATCACGATTTTCTACACCGACCTGGATCGCAGCAAGATCGACGTCCATCGCATCCCGAAGATGGGGCGCAAGGCCGTCGACTCGAATTCGATCTTCATCGACGGCCTGTTCATCCCCGAGCATGACCGTGTGGGTGAGGAAGGCAAGGGCTTCGCCACGATCTTGCACAGCCTGAATCCGGAGCGGGTGCTGATCGCGGCCGAAGCCGTAGGCATCGGCCACGACGCGCTGCGACGCGCGACCAAGTATGCGCGCGAGCGCATCGTCTTCGATCGTCCCATCGGCAAGAACCAGGGCATCCAGCATCCGCTGGCCGAACGCTGGATGGCGCTCGAGGCCGCTTGGGCCATGACCATGAAGGCCGCCTGGCTCTACGACGCCCACCAGCCCTGTGGCGCGGAGGCCAACACCGCCAAGTTCCTGGGCGCACGCGCCGGGTTCGACGCCGCCCAGCAGGCCCTGTTCACTCACGGGGGCATGGGCTATGCCAAGGAATACCACGTCGAAAGGCTTCTACGGGAGGTGACCGTCACGCGCATCGCGCCGATCACCGAGCAGTTGATCCTTTCCTTCATCGCAGAAAAAGTGCTGGATCTGCCCAAGTCCTATTGAGCCGATCACGGAACACTTATCAGGGGACATCATGAACAAGCGCGAGCTCTTCCACGAGGATCACGAGTCATTCCGTGACACCGTCCGTAAATTCATCGCCAAGGAGATCGCGCCGTATCACGCGCAATGGGAGGTGGACGGCATCGTCCCCCGCGATCTGTGGCTCAAGGCAGGTGCAGCCGGCATGCTGTGCTGCACGATCCCGGAGGAATATGGCGGCCTGGGAGCAGACTACCTCTTCGACGTCATCGTGTTCGAGGAGATGGCGCGATCGGGCTACACCGGCCCTGGCTTCCTGATCCACTGCGATCTCGTCGCCACCTACATCAAGTCCTTCGGCACCGAACAGCAGAAGCGGCATTGGCTTCCGAAGATGGTCAGCGGCGAGGCGATCGGCTCGCTGGGCATGACCGAGCCGCACGCCGGCAGCGATCTGAAGGCGATCCGCACGAAGGCCGTACGCGATGGTGACGACTTCGTGATCTCCGGCCAGAAGGTGTTCATCTCGAACGGGCAGCTGTGCGACGTACTGGTGCTGGCCACCAAGACCGATTCCGCCGCCGGCGCCAAGGGCGTCACGCTCTTCCTCGTCGACACCAGCCTTCCAGGCTTTCGCCGCGGCAAGAACCTCGACAAGCTGGGCATGAAGGCGCAGGACACGTCGGAGCTGTTCTTCGACGACCTGCGGGTGCCCGCCACCGCGATGCTCGGCGAGGAAGGCAAGGGCTTCGAGCTGATGATGACCAAGCTGGCGCAGGAGCGCCTGGCCCAGGCCATCCGTTCCGCGACCGTCGCCGAGACCGTGATCGCCTACACGGTCGCGTACACGGCCGAACGGAAGGCTTTCGGCACCACCATCGGCGCCTTCCAGAACACGCAGTTCAAGCTGGCGGAGCTGCAGACGGAGGCCGTGATCGGCCGCGTCTTCACCGACGCCTGCATCGCGCGCTTCATGCGTGGAGAGCTGGACGCCGTCGACGCCGCGATGGCCAAGATGTGGTTGAGCGGCCTGCATTGCAAGGTCGTCGACGAATGCCTTCAACTGTTCGGCGGCTGGGGCTACATGTGGGAATACCCCATCGCGCGCGCGTACGCCGATGCCCGTATCGTCAAGATCGCCGGCGGCTCGATGGAAGTGATGAAGCTGATCATCGGTCGCAAGCTGTTCGCCGACTACAAGCTCGGGCAACTCGACAACTGATTTCGAACGGAAGACCCATGGCCAACCCCGGTACCACCCCCCTGCGCGCCGACGTGCTGCAAGGCAAGCGCATCCTCATCACCGGCGGCGGCACCGGGCTCGGCAAAGAGCTCGCGCGCTCGTTCAGCGCGCACGGCGCGGCCGTCTACATCTGCGGACGCCGGCCCGCCGTCCTCGAAGAGGCCGTCGCCGAGCTCGCGCATACGGCCGCCCACGGCGGTTCCGTGCAGTACCGTGTCTGCGACATCCGCGACGCCGAGCAGATCGACGCCATGATCGAGGCGATCTGGCAGGACGGCCCGCTCACCGGCCTGGTCAACAACGCCGCGGCGAACTTCATCTCCCCTTCCGCGGATCTCACGCCCAAAGGCTTCGCGGCGGTCCGTTCGACCGTTCTCGACGGTGCGCTGTTCTGCACGTTGGCCTGTGGCAAGCGCTGGATCGCCCAGGGACTCACCGGCTCCATCGTCAGCATGCTCGTGACCTGGGTCTGGACCGGCTCGGCCTATGTCCTCCCATCGGCCATGTGCAAGAGCGCGTTGCATGCGATGACGATGTCGCTCGCCGTCGAATGGGGACGCCACGATATCCGCGTCAACGCCGTCGCTCCCGGGCCGTTCCCGACCGAAAGCGCGTGGGAGAAGCTTGCCCCGATTCCCAAGGCCAACGTCGGCGCGGCATCCTCGTCACAGGTTCCGATGGGCCGCTTCGGGAAGATGCACGAGCTGTGCAACCTGATGCTGTTCCTGCAGGCCGACGGCTGCGAGTACCTGACCGGCCACAACATCGCGATCGACGGCGGCCATCACCTCGCCGCGCCGAGCACGTTCGCCGAACTGGGTGCGCTAACCACCGAGGACTGGGTCGAGGCACGCGCCGTCGTCCGCGGCAAGGCCGAACAGGAAAAGGCCGCGCGCGGCACCAGCAACTGATCCAGGAAGCTAACCATGAAGATCCTCGTCCCCGTGAAGCGCGTCGTCGACTACAACGTCAAGGTGCGCGTCAAAAGCGATGGCAGCGGCGTCGACCTCGCGAACGTCAAGATGAGCATGAATCCTTTCGACGAGATCGCGATGGAAGAAGCCGCGCGTCTCAAGGAGAAAGGCATCGCGACCGAGGTCGTCGCGGTGTCCTGCGGCGTGAGCGCTTGCCAGGAGACCTTGCGCACCGCCATGGCGATCGGCGCCGACCGCGCCATCCTGGTGGAGAGCGCCGAGGATCTTCAGCCACTGGCCGTTGCCAAGCTGCTGAAGGCGGTCTTCGACAAAGAGTCGCCGCATTTGGTAATACTGGGCAAGCAGGCCATCGATGATGACTGCAACCAGACCGGGCAGATGCTCGCCGCGCTCTGTGGACTGCCGCAAGCCACCTTCGCTTCCAGAATCGACGTGATCGGTGACGGTACGGCCAACGTCGAGCGCGAGATCGACGGTGGCCTCGAGACGCTGAATGTCACGTTGCCCGCCATCGTGACGGTCGATCTGCGTCTCAACGAGCCGCGCTACGTCACGCTGCCCAACATCATGAAGGCGAAAAAGAAGCCGCTGGACATCCTGACGCCCGCCGCGCTGGGCGTCGACGTCACACCGCGCTTGACGACGCTACGCGTCGCCGAGCCCGCCAAGCGCGGTGCGGGCATCAAGGTGCCCGACGTCACCACGCTGGTGGCGAAACTGCGCAACGAAGCGAAGGTGATCTGATCATGGCAAGCGCTCCCCTCATCCTGGTTCTGGCCGAGCACGACAACGCGCGGCTTCATGGCTCGACGCTGACCACCGTCGCCGCGGCAACGCAGTTGGGTGGCGTTGTCCACCTGCTGGTCGTCGGCAATCGCTGCGCAGCCGTGGCGCAGGAAGCCGCTGCGATCGCGGGTGTCGACACCGTTCTGCATGCGGATGACCCGTCGTTCGCGATGGGCCTGGCCGAGCACGTCGCGGCGCAGGTGCTGGCCATCGCCTCCGACTACACGCACCTGTTCTTCAGCGCAACGGCGATCGGCAAGAGCGTGGCGCCGCGCGTCGCGGCGATGCTCGACATGGCGCAGATCAGCGAGATCACCAAGGTGGTCTCTCCAGACACCTTCGAACGGCCAATGTATGCAGGCAACGCTTTCGCGACGATCCTGTCGGCGGATACCGTCAAGGTGGTCACCGTGCGCGGCACGGCGTTCGAAAGCGCCGCGGTGAGCGGTGGCCAAGCGCGCATCGATGTCCTCCCCGTGACGCTTGCCGAAGTTGCCAGTCGCTTCGTCGATCGCAAGGTGAGCAAGAGCGACCGACCCGAGCTCACCGCGGCCAAGATCATCGTGTCGGGCGGACGCGCGCTGGGCTCGAGCGAGCGATTCAATGAAGTGCTGACGCCGCTCGCTGACGCACTCGGTGCGGCGATCGGCGCCAGCCGGGCGGCGGTCGACGCCGGCTACGCGCCCAACGACTGGCAAGTCGGCCAGACAGGCAAGATCGTTGCGCCGATCCTGTACGTCGCGTGCGGCATTTCCGGCGCGATCCAGCATCTCGCCGGGATGAAGGATTCCAAGGTGATCGTCGCGATCAACAAGGACGCGGAGGCGCCGATCTTCTCGGTCGCCGACTACGGGCTCGAGGCCGACCTCTTCACGGCCGTGCCCGATCTGGTCGGTGCGCTCGCCGCGAACTGAGCCTGATCCGCCGCGCGACAGTCCGCAACGAAGGAGACAAAGCATGTTCCAGCAGAAGAAGGTCATCATCAGTTGCGCCGTCACCGGTGCGATCCACACGCCGTCGATGTCTCCCTACCTACCGATCACGTCGGAGGAGATTGCCGAGGCATCGATCGCCGCAGCCGAAGCAGGCGCCGCGATCATCCACCTGCATGCGCGCGACCCGGTGACGGGCAAGCCCGACCAACGTCCGCAGGCCTTCCGCCCGTTCCTCGAGACGATCAAGTCCCGCAGCGATGCGATCGTGAACCTGACAACCGGTGGCTCGCCGTACATGACGGTGCAGGAGCGGATGCGCCCGGCAGCCGAGCTGAAGCCGGAAGTCGCGTCGATGAACATGGGCACGATGAACTTCGGCCTGTTCCCGATGCTCAAGCGCTTCAAGAACTTCAAGTTCGACTGGGAAGAGGCGTATCTGGAGGGCAGCAAGAACCTGATCTTCCGCAACACGTATGGCGATCTCGAGACGGTGCTGACCGAGCTGTCGGCCAACGAGACCCGCTACGAGTTCGAGTGCTACGACACCTCGCACCTCTACAACCTCGCTCACTTCGTCGAACGCGGCCTGGTCAAGGCGCCGTTCTTCGTCCAGACCGTGTTCGGGATCCTGGGCGGCATTGGCACCCATCCGGACGATGTGATGCACATGAAGCGCACGGCCGATCGTCTGTTTGGCGACAATTACCGCTGGTCGGTTCTCGGCGCCGGGGCGAGCCAGATGAAGATCGCGGCGATGGCAGCCTCGATGGGCGGCAATGTGCGCGTCGGGCTCGAGGACAGCCTCTGGATTGGAAAGGGACAGCTCGCCGAGTCGAATGCGCAGCAGGTGCGCCACGTGCGTGCCATCCTCGAGGGCTTGGGCCTGGAGATCGCGACCCCAATGGAAGCGCGCGAGATCCTGCAGCTGAAAGGCGCGGCCAACGTCGCGTTCTGATCCACTGCCATGACTGACCTCTCCGCTCACTACAAGGCGCTGGCCGCCTACCGCCCCACCCACAAGGTGCGCTTCGTCACGGCCGCGAGCCTATTCGACGGCCACGACGCCGCGATCAACATCATGCGGCGCATCCTGCAGGGCATGGGCGCCGAGGTCGTGCACCTGGGCCACAACCGGTCGGTCGACGAGGTCGTCACGGCCGCG